>SDBT01001438.1_pt1 | contig 41877 bp, 38 predicted proteins | sample 2277101 | NCBI WGS metagenome assembly SDBT01 (sample SAMN10404973, study PRJNA504765) | marine sediment metagenome | isolation source: marine sediment core GS10_PC15, 103 cmbsf | place: Arctic Ocean: Southern Knipovich Ridge | collected 2010 | reverse complement strand
GGTGTTCCTCCATGCAGGCCAGGCACACCTTGACCGTGCCGCGGTCCACGAACTCGTCAACCGGCTTGTCCTCTCTGCAAATGATACACTGATACATTTTTAAGTGGGTGAGTGGGTGAATTTAGTCTTGATTTTTTCTCCTGACTTACATGCTCACATACCTTCATACCCTCATACTTCCCTGTTTCATGGTTCAGTCCAGACGTTCGAGCAGGTAGGCTGCCTCGACCTCGCGGGTCAGGGGGATGATCCATTGCTTATAAATGTCGGCGATGGCCCGGGGCCGGACCTTGCAGTCCTGCGGATTCTCGTCCTTGGCGCCCGGCTCGCGGCCGTAGGTGGCGGCCTTCAGCTCGACGCGCTCGAGCAATTTTGCCTCGACAGCCTTGTCCGTCAGCAATTCCATCAGCCCGGCCTCGTCGCGCTGACGAATCAGTTCGGAATAACTTTCGGGGTTGGCCTGAAACTTGGCCTCGGCGATGAACTTGCCGTAATGAATCCGTTTCGAGAGCGCTTGCAGACAGGCCACGTCGCAGGTGGCGCTCGAGCCGTAGTTCTGGCAGTCACCGGGATTACAGATCGCCGGCAGGATTTCTTCCTGGTAGACTTGCTGAATCCGGGCGTTGATGTTGATGTGGTTGGGCTTGATCGGCTGGCTGTAGTCCATTGACGGCAGGATCGGCTGTGGCAGACCATCGAAAAAGGGATGCTCATCCGGGCTGGTATAGCGCCGGAAACGGGCATGGACCTTCTCGGTCTCGTGGAGCATGAAGTCCGAAAAACACCCGTCAAACTCAGGCAGGGGAATAGCCCCAGCCTCGTAGATGACCGGGTTAAGCTTGAACTGCGCCCGCTCAATGAAGGCAAAGATAATTGTTTCTTCCTGACGAATCAGCTTGTGGCGCAGGTCCGCCAGCCGCAGTGCATCCATAGGCACACCCTGTCATGAAGCCATCTTGCGTTAATATATCGCGCCCTACTCGGGATACAAACTCCCCTCGCAACTTTTTTGCCCGCCCGCGCGAAGGAGAGATCGAGCAGTAGAATCTTGTCCCGAGACCACTCAGCAGTCAGCCCGGAAACTCCGCCCCTGTGGGAGTTCAAACCCGCGAGACATTTCTTTGCCGCGGACCCGGCTGTTGCTGCCGGGAGTAAAGGGAAAAAATAAAAAAGTTTTCGATTGGGGGTATAATACCACAATATTTACGGGCATCATTCGTTTAACGGTTGGAGACAGTGGCTCAATGACGGCAGTCGAGCGTTCGGACCAGGAATTGATCGAGGCATTTCGGCGAGGAGACCATGAGGCATTTGAAATATTGTACAGCCGCTATCGCCGGCCGCTGTACCACTACTTGAACCAGATGATGCCCGGACAGACAACTATGGTTGACGACCTGTTTCAGAACACCTGGATCAAAGCGATTGACAACCTGGGCAAGTACCAGCACCGGCACAGCTTTTTCGCCTGGCTGGTGCGGATCGGCCACAACATGGCCGTGGACCACTTCCGCCAGGCAAGTCAGCGCGAGACCGTTGAGGTTACGGAGGAGCAACTCGCCAGCAGCCGCGGGATTCCCTGGCGGGAAATCGGCACGCGAGAGCTCGGCAAGGCGATTCAAGGCGCCATCGAGCAGCTCCCCGTGGAACAAAAGGAAGTGTTTATGCTGCGCCAGAACAACGTGGCTTTCATCGAGATCGCTCAGCTCCAGAACTGCTCGCTGAACACCGCCCTGGGCCGCATGCACTACGCGGTGAACAAACTGCGACAGATATTGCAGGATTGGAAGTAAAAGACATGAACACGCTATGCCATAACCTGAAGATGCGGCTCCTCGAACACGAGGAACTCAGCCCCGAAGACCGGCAGCACCTCGAAAGTTGCGCCGACTGCCGCGAGTATCAGCAGGTGCTCAGCCGGGCCCTCGAGCTTCGTCCCGGCGCGGCGCCGCCCGCCACCCTCGATGCCGCCGTGCTGGCCCATGCCCGCCGCCGCGCCCGCAGCCACCGGCCCAGACTCGTGCTGTATTACCGCCTCGCCGCCGCCGCGGCCGCGGTGCTGCTCGTTATTCTACTTGTCTTCGGCATCCTGCGTCAACCGGCGGAGCCGGGGGGCAAGAAACCCGAGATCGCCGAGGAGGCTGGACCGGACAAGGCTGAACCTGACGATGTCTTGATCGCTGATGACACTGAATTTGACCGGGAAACGGACCAGGTCGCCGAGGAACTGGTCGTGCTCGAGACCGAGTTGTTCCTTGCCGGTTTGGACGATGAATTCGCGCAACTGGTGGAAGACTTTCTGTAAACCGCAATCCGTGTAAGCAAAAGGATAAACATATCATGTTCTGGCGAAAGCTGATTGTTTCCGCTTTATTCCTGGCCGTGCCGCTTGCCGCCCAGAAGGATCATGAGCCGCTGGACCGGCCGCCCCGCCGCGGCCAGGGCCAGGGCCGGGGCCGGGGCCAGCCTGAGAAGCGTCCCCGGGATGAACTCCTCCGCAGACGTCTCAAGCAGGGAGCGGCGCGATTACTGAATGAGCTGCGGGAAAAGGACCCCGAAAAATACGCCGAACTGATGGAACTGCGGGAGACAAAGCCCCAGGCATTCATCCGCGAATTGCAGAAGCTCGCCGCCGCCCGCACCGAGGGCGGGGCGGCCGGCCCCAAAGGCAAAGGGAAGTCCGGTCCCGGCCCCAAAGGCAAAGGGAAGTCCGGTCCCGGCCCCAAAGGCAAAGGGAAGTCCGGTCCCGGCCCCAAAGGCAAGGGGAGGTACGGACGCTACCCCGGAGAACGCTTCCTGGAATTCCTGCAGAAACGCAACCCGGAGGAATTCGAGCGCCTGCGCCAACTCCGCGAGGAAGACCCCGAGAAGGCGCGCCGGGAAATCCGCAAGCACTTTGACTCGTTTCGCCGCAAACATTTCGGCCGCGAGGACAAGGTCCGCAGGCTGGTCCGCAGATACCGCAACAGCGACGATGAAGAAGAAAAGGCCCGCCTTAAGGGCCTCTTGGAAAAAGCAATCGAAAACACCTTCACGGCCCGCTTGAAGACCCAGGAAGAACATCTGAAGAAGACGCTTCGCAAGCTCGAGAAGCTGCAGGAGAAGCTCCGGCGCATCCAGGAGCGCAAGAATGACATCTGCGCCAAGCACCTGAAGCAGCTCCTCGAGTATGAACCGCAGGAGCCTAAGCTGAGGCACAAAAAGAAGCCGCGGAAGCAAGGCCGGCGGCATCTTGACGAAGACCCCCTGTAAACACGTTCACGACGTTCTGCCCGCTTTGATGCCCTGTCGTTCCTGTCGCGGGAACGGCGGGGCATCATCTATTTCCGGGTTATGCGGCTGACGGCGCCGGGGCCGGCAGCCCGTGAAAATGACGGGGAAAACTTTTCCGGGCGATGGGGTGGAGAAGAGATGGGGCCGGACTATAGTATCAGAAAAGCACGCAACCTGCCCGGAAAGCGTCTGATGAAGATTTGTCATGTCATAACCCGGATGATCGTGGGCGGCGCTCAAGAGAACACGTTGTTCGCCATCAAAGGCCACCTCGAGCACGACCACGAAACTGTCCTGGCGACGGGGCCGACAGAAGGCCCCGAGGGTAGACTGTTGCCGGGACAGAAACTGCCGGGATTACGCATCGAGCTGGTGGAACCGCTGGTGCGGGAACTCAGCCCGGTCAAGGACTGGCTGGCCTACCACCACTTGAAGCATTTCTTCCGGGAAGAGAAATTTGACGTGGTCCACACGCACAGTTCGAAGGCCGGGGTACTGGGCCGGATCGCCGCGCGCAAAGCCGGGGTGCCGGTGGTGGTCCACACAGTCCACGGCCAGGCGTTTCATCCATACCAGTCGAAGTGGAAAAACCGACTCTACATCCGGGCCGAGAAATACGCCGCCAGGTACTGCGACCGGATTTTCGCCGTGGCAGACGCCATGATCAAGCAATGCGTTCAGGCCGGGATCGCTCCGGAAAGCATGTACAAAACGGTCTACAGCGGCATGGATCTCGAGCCGTACCTGAACGCCGAGCGCGATGAAAAACTCGCCCACAGTCTGAACATCCCCGAGGGCGCGCCGGTGGTCGGCAAGATCGCCCGGCTCTTCGACTTGAAAGGCCATGACTTCCTGATCGAGGCGGCCAAGGTCATTGTGGGTGAGGTGCCCAACGTCCGTTTCCTCTTGGTGGGCGACGGCATCCTCCGCGATAAATACGAAGCCGCGATTCTGGCCAAAAATCTGGAGGAATACTTTATCTTTGCCGGGCTGGTGAGTCCTGCGGACATCCCGCGCTACCTGGGGTTAATGGATGTTCTGGTGCACTTGTCGTTGCGCGAAGGTCTGCCGCGGAGCGTGGTCCAGGCCCTGGCCAGCGGCAAACCGGCGGTCGCCTATGCCCTTGACGGCGCGCCGGAAGTGATCATCAACGGCAAGACCGGCTATTTGTGTCCACCGGAGAGCACCTTGGGGGTGGCTGCCGCGGTGGCCAAACTGCTTCAGACCCCGGAAAAAGCCCGGGCGATGGGCGAGGCCGGCCGCGAACTGGTGCGTCAGCGCTGGGACTGGCGCCGGATGGTGGACGTGCTCGAAGCCGAATACGCGGAACTCCTCGAGCAAAAAACCGCCCCCCAGAACCGCGCCTGAGCCCTGCCGGGTCGAATGACTCGGTACGCATAAGATTTATGGGGCCGAGCATGATTCGGAAGGCCGATTATCAGAGCAACGATGTCCCGGGCAAGCCGGGCGTCTATGTTTTTCGCGATGGTTTTCGCGAGGTGATCTACGTGGGCAAGGCCAAGTCGCTGCGCAAGCGTCTGGCAGCCTATCTCCAGCCGTCGCGCAGCCGCACTGCCGACCCCAAGCTGCGTTCGTTAATCAACAGCATCGAGTACCTCGAGGTCTTCCCCGTGCGCAGTGAGCATGAGTCGCTGCTGCTCGAGTCGAAGCTGATCAAGCAGTACAGCCCGCGCTACAACATCATGCTGCGCGATGACAAGCGTTTTCTGCTGACCAAGCTCGATCTCGAGGCGCCTTACCCCAAGCTGCAGCTTGCCCGCCTGAAGAAGGACGACGGCTGCAAGTACTACGGCCCATTCCCCGTGGCCGGCGCGCTACGGGCCACGCTCAATTACCTGACGCGCTACTTCGGGTTGCGCACCTGCACCCCGCGAATTCCCGGCGAACAGGACTTCCGCCACTGCCACGATGATGTGATTCGGCACTGTACGGCGCCTTGCCTCGGGAAGATCAGCCGGGAAGATTACCGTAAACGGGTCATGCGCCTGCTCGAGGTCGTCGAGGGTAAGACCACCGATATCAGGGCCGACCTGGCCGGGAAAATGCAGGATTTTGCTCAGGCGCGGAATTACGAGAGCGCCGCCCGGCTCCGGGACGTGCAGCATAATCTCGAGGAGGTCTTCGGCGCAAAAAAACGCGGGCGTAATTTCAGCCGGGCTAGAATAGGCAAGTATCCCGGCCCGGCCGGCCTCGAGGACCTGCAACGGGCGCTAGCCCTGCCAAAAGCGCCACGGCACATCGAATGCTTTGACATCTCGAATATTATGGGGCAGTTCACCGTCGCCAGCATGGTCTGTTTCAGAAACGGCAAACCCGCGAACAAGGACTACCGCCACTACCGGATCAAGACCGTTGAGGGCATGGACGATTTTGCCAGTATGCGCGAAGTGGTGATGCGCCGCTACAAACGGCTCCGGGACGAAGACCGGCTCTTGCCGGACCTGATCGTGATTGACGGCGGGTCCGGCCAGCTCCACGCTGCTCATCAGGTGCTGGTTTTCCTGGGAATTGACCGGGACTTACCGGTGATAAGCCTGGCCAAGCGAGAAGAGGAGGTCTATACTATTCACCAGAATGAGCCGCTCCGGCTCGAACCCGATTTTGCCGGGGCGCTGCGCTTGCTCCAGGCGCTTCGCGACGAGGCGCACCGCTTCGCCATCACCTATAACCGCGAGTTACGCCGCAAGCGGATTATCGATTCGCTCCTGGACGAGATACCCGGCATTGGCCTGAATCGCAAACAGCTTTTGTTAAAAAGCTTTGGCTCCGTCAAAACCTTGCGTAAGTACGGGCCGGCAGAGATCCGCCGGCGCGTGCCGGGCATTGGCCCGAAGCTTGCGGCCGAAATTGTCCGGCACTTGCAAACGACCGGCAACCCTCCCAAGTAGCGTCATTGCCCTGCTTCGCGCCTGCCGGTGCGGGGTCAGCGAACCGTCTGGAGCATCATGTTGAATTCGTGGATGGTGGCGGGGATAATCGAGACGTTGATGGTTCCCAGGCGGGCCTGGCGCGGGGTGAGATGGCTGCGTTCCTCGAGACGGTAGGCCACCACCAGCAGCCGGTAGCGGCATTCATTGTGCCAACTCTCGAGTAACTGCCGCAACTCAGGGAAAGGCGGCTTTTTGGGGAAAACGACTTGCTGGGTTTCCCGGAAGAACTCGTGCAGTTCATTGAGTGGCTGGCTCAGGTTGTTCAGGCAGGTTGCCATGCTGTAGATATCATAGCGCTGCACGGCTAATTGGAAGGGAAGACCAAACGCGGCGCAGACGTTGGCGATAATCTCCAGAAAGCGGAGTTGTTCTTCGCGCAGGACCTTTAAGTATTTGGCGTCATCGCCGAAGTAAGTGGTAGGCGATTCAGCCAGCGGTGCAAGCTCAGGCAAATATTCTTCGATACGGGTCTCGAGCAGGATGGCGAAGACGGCGTAGGGCCAGCATGAACCGTCCCAGGGAATCGATTCGATCCGGTCGATGGTTTCCGGCGCCGCACTTTGCATGAGTGAATACAGTTCGTTTTCGGTGAACGGCAGGAAAAAATCCGAGTCTGCATCGAATTCCGCGAGCGGGTCCTGGGCCGAGCCGGTTTCAAACATGGGTCCCGTCATGGTCTGGGTTTCCACCATTTCCGGGACCTCCTGCGCGGGCGGCGGCACGGACTGGGACCCCGGGCCAGGCATTCTTTGGGTCTCGACCATTTCCGGGGCCTCCGTCGCGCGCGACGGACCCGACTCAAGTGTGGGCCCGGAATCCGGCTTCTTCCCGGCACCTGCCAGGGTCGTGGCATAACGTGAGGACGCGGCATCGGCTTCTTTTTCGCCGCCCGTCAGAGAACCGGAATAGGGGGACGTTTTGCCGCCCTTCTTGAGAGGCGCCGCAAACCCAGGTTCGGGTTTTTTCTCGCCATCAGTCTGGGCCGTGGCCGGCATGTTCTCCGCCTCTTCGGGCAGGTGTTTGGGCAGAATCAGTTCAGCCTGGCACTGGGGGCAATAGACGGTGCCGCCGGGGCGTTCTATGGTGACCGTGATCAACTCCCCGCAATTGCTGCAATTGAATTGCCACGTGGCCATGTTCGTGTCCTTCAGCTATCCCCGAGAGTCGTCGGGGCTAAATCTCCTGCAACCGCGCCGTCAGGATGCGGGTAAGCTCGTATTCGACTTCCGCGAAATTCTGATAGCGGTTCACGGGATCACGTTCAATCATTTTCAGAATCACTTCCGCCAGGTCGGGCCGGATTTTTTTCATTTTCTCGTCCTGATCCTGCAGCCGGGCCGTGCGCACGTGCTTGCGGGCCATGGTATCGATTTCTTTGGCCTGAAAGTATGGCTCGCCTTTCAACGCATGATAAATCACCATGCCCAGACTATAGATCTCGCTGCAGGTCATTTCCACTTCGCCGGTGACTCGCTCGGGCGGCCAGTAGATCGGCGAACCCGAGACCACGTCGCCCTGGTCGGCATACGCATCCTCGATTCGGATACAGATGCCGTAGTCGAACAGAAAAGCGCCGTGCTCGTGGATGATGACATTTTCCGGCTTCATGTCGCGATAGAGAAAGCCTTGGTTGTAGACGTGGGTCTCGGCCTGCAGCAAGCGCAGGCCGGTCATCAGCACCTCGAGTTCCGGCAGCTTTTTCAACCGCTCGATTCGTTTGTCCAGCCGTTCACCCTCGATATATTGCATCGCCAGGAAATGTTCGCCGTCAGCATCGCCGGAACCAAGCCCGCAGACAATGCAGGGGTGTTGGCCCATCTGTTCAAGAACTACGGCTTCGGCCTGGAGGCTGGCGATCAGTTCGGGGTCTTCTTTGCGGTCACGCGGCAGCACCTTCACCGCGGCCAGTTCCCCAGGGTCACCCTCAATCAGGGCTTTGTAGACGCTGCCCATCCCGCCGCCGCCCAGCGGCGCGAAGAGCCAGAACCGGTCAATGCCCAAAGGCACAAAGTTGTAGCCTGCGCCGCAGACACTGCACTGAGCAATGCTCAGCGGGGGCTGCTCATCAAAGGACACCAGATCGCCGCATTCGCTGCAGACAAGCTGCCCCTCCTTGAAGATTTCAACCGTGTTTTCTTGCCCGGTCTTTTTCTTGCCGAATGCCACTTAATCATCTCCCGCAGACCATGTTGCCTAGCCCACAACAGTCGTGCGCCGGTTCTCGCTCGGGATACTTCACCACAATCAATAAGATATGCTTTTTGTTGAGAATGTCAATCCTCGCGGGAAAAAGGAATTCTACGACAGTTCGGAGATTTTCTTTAGTTGGGCCAGGAGTTTCGAGCTTGAATAAGCCGGCACGAAGGTCAGAAAGGCCAGGCGGCAGCCGAGCCGGTTCAGCACCACGCGTTCGTCCTGGTTGATGGTCTCCTCGCTATAGTCGCCGCCTTTCACGTACACGTCCGGCCGTAGTTGCTCGAGCAGACCCACACAGTCGCGGGTTGAATAAATCACCACCGCGTCAACCGCCGCGAACGAGGCCAGCATGTAGGCCCGGCCGGACTCGGGCACCACCGGCCGGTCGGGACCTTTTAGTTTTCGCAACGACTCATCGCTATTGATTGCCACCAGCAGCGCGTCCCCCTCCTGCCGCGCCTGGTTAAGGTAGGCCGCGTGACCGGGATGCGGCAGGTCAAAACAGCCGTTAGTCATCACCAGGGTCTGATTGTTATGCCGTAGCTGCTCGCGCCAGGCCGCGGCCTCATCACAACTGAGTATCTTGGTCTGCGGATCACGCATTTTTTTACCTGGCCGGGGGCTGATTTGACTGAAAACCCGTTTAGCTTAGTGGCAAATCCGTCGAATTCAATTAGAATTTAGAGAATTCCATGTCAGCGGAAGGGCTTATGAACGAGCTTCGCATCTTGGCCGCGGGTCTGAATCCGGTGCTGCAGAAGACCTTGGTGTTCGAGCAGTTCACGCCGGGAAAGGTCAACCGCGCGGTCTCGATATGCCTGAGCGCCGGCGGCAAAGGCAGCCACTTCGCCCGGGCCGCCGACCTCCTGGCGCCGGGCTGCTGCCGGGCAGCCCACTTCCTGGGCGGCAGCAGCGGCGAATTTGTCTACGCCCAGCTCGAGGCCCAGGGAATTCCCCAATTGAAGGTGGCGATCGAGCGGCCCACCCGCACCTGTACCACGGTCCTGTGCCAGGCTAAAAACGAAATGACCGAACTTATCGAACCCTCCCCGGAAATCACTGCCGCCGAAGCCCATAAGATGCGCCTTCGGCTCCTTGAAACGCTCCCCGGACTGGATGGACTGGCGCTGTGCGGCACTTTCCCGCCCGGTATCGGCCCGGACTTATACGCCGAACTCGCCCGCAACAAGGGAAAGGCCACGCTGCTGCTCGATGCTGTGCGCGGCGTCGGCGAGACGCTGGCCACCGGCAACGTTGACATCCTCAAGATAAACCTTGCCGAGGCCACCGCGCTGACCGGCAAGGACAGCCCCGAAACAGCGGCCGCGCACTGCCTCGACGAGTTTAACGTGAAGTGGGTCGCGTTGACCGACGGGCCCGGCCGGGCTTATCTTTTCAGCCCGGACGCGGCCTGGACCTACGAGTTGCCGAAGCTGGAAAAGGCGCTTAACCCCCTTGGCGCGGGGGACACGGCGTCGGCGGTAATCCTGGTGAAGCTGCTCGAGGGAATTCCCTGCCCCGAAGCCGTCGCCTGGGGCCTGGCCGCCGCCTCAGCCTCGTGCCTGCACCTCGAAGGCGCGCGCTTTGACTTGGCTGACATGCAGGCCATCCATGCTCAGATTGTTGTCCGGACCCTCTGATCCAGACCCAGGCCGCTCAACCGGTAGACCTTTTATTCGGGATTGTCGGCGAATTCCTCAAGTGTGGCGGCGATGAATTCGTGCGCTTTCATGACTCGCCATAGAGCAACCAACATAATGATCCAGCTGGCGACAACCGGAACCATAAAAAGAAACTGCAGGACAATGAAGCCCCTCATAATGCCATTCCTTGTAAAAGGTTATCGAATCACTGAGGTGGAATACCTTTGCGGCTTGCCAGGATTCTTTTCAGATTTACGGCAATGGACTCATGGGCTTTCATCCCTCGCCACATGGCGACAAGGCAGATGATCCAGCCCGCAATCATCCCAACCATCATCACCAGCGAAACGAGAAAGAAAATTCCCATTGTAGCCAGACTGCCCGCTTGACCTCGATCCATGGTTCAGACTCCTTTCGTTGTTTCCGTGGACTTCCAATAGGACCACCGGTTGCCCGGCGACTCCCTGGACATCTCCCGCCGTGTGGGTTCCACGGCCCGTCTGCCATAATAAAATGTCTCAACCCGAGTTATCAATAGTGAAATGACCATTCCGATGGCCAGGATTGCGTCTCACGCATATAACCCCTTTACCTATCACAAGATCAATTTCCGCGAATTGCGCCCACGTCTGCAAGTCTTGGCGAAAACGGACATGGCGCCAGCTGGTTCAACGAGAATGCCACTAAGCGCCAAGAAGTGGATACGACCAGCCGTTTATCGCGAGGCCCGGGCTGCCCGGGAGAAAGAGATCCCGCCGGGGCCGCAGTGGCCCCGGCGGGATCCAGGGTTGCTGAGACTGAACGGGTCTTACCTATTTTTCGCCCGCGTCTTGGCCTTGCCGACCAGGGTGAGGAATTCCTTGCGGTAGCCGTGCGGGTCCTTGCCCACGCCTTCGCCGCCGAGCTCGAGCACGCCCGCATAGGTGGCGGCGCCCTTGAACTTCGAGTCGCGCAGCAACATCCCGAACGCGGCCACGGCCGCGGCGAACTTGTAGTCGCGCGAGGACTCGGAATAATTCTTGCCCCGGTCAATCACGGGTTGTTCAATCAGGGTGCTGACATCCTCGTCCGGCAGTTTATAGCGGAGCTTGACGGTCAACAGCTCATCGCTGATCTCGCTGTCATCCTCCGAGTTTCCCTGCTTGGCGTACTTGTCCTCGTCAACCTCGGGCAGCTTAACATCCTCGACCCCGGCGGGCACAATCTCGTAGAGCGCCGTAACGGTGTGCCCGGCGCCGATCTCCCCGGCGTCCTTAGTGTCGTCGTGGAAGTCCTCCTTGCGGAGCATCCGGTTCTCGTAGCCGATTAGCCGGTAGGCGTTGACCCGGTGCTTGTTGAAGTTGACCTGGATTTTGACGTCCTTGGCGATGGTCACCAACGTGCCGCTGAGCTGCTTGACCAGCAGTTTCTCGGCCTCGCGCTCGTTATCAACGTAGCCGTAATTGCCGTTGCCCTTGTTCGAGAGCAGTTCCATGTACTTGTCGTTGTAGTTGCCCGTGCCGAAGCCCAGGATGCTCAGGAAGACCCCGCTCTTGGCCTTGTCCTCGATCAGGCTGATCAGCGGATCGCCCGTCATGCCCACGTTGAAGTCGCCGTCCGTGCACAGGATCACGCGGTTCACGCCGCCCTTAATGTAGTTCTTTGCCGCGGTCTTATAGGCCAGCTCGATGCCCGCGGCCCCGGCGGTGCTGCCGCCGCTGCGCAGCCGGTCGAGCGCGTCGGTGATCTTCTTTTGCTGGTCGCAGGTGGTCGCGGGCAAGACCAGCCCGGCCGCCCCGGCATAGACCGTGATCGCGAGGCGGTCGCTCTCGCCGAGCTGCTTCACCAGCTTCTTCATTGACTTGATAACCAGCGGCAGCTTGTTCGGCTGGCCCATCGAGCCGGACACGTCGAGCAGGAAGACCAGGTTCGAGGACGGCCGCTTGTCAAGCGCGATCTCGCGGCCTTTCAGCCCAATCTTCACCAGCCGGTGCTTCAGATTCCACGGACAGCTCGCCACCTCGACGTTCACCGAGAACGGCCTCTCCTTTTCCGGCTGCGGATAGTCGTAGTCGAAGTAGTTGATCATTTCCTCGAGCCGCACTGAATCACGATGCGGCAAATAGCCACGATTGAGTTGCTGCCGGATCATCGCGTAGCTGGCCGTATCCACGTCAATCGAGAAGGTCGAAAACGGCGCGGTCCACGCCGCCAGAAACTCATTCTCGACAATCCGCCCATGACTCCCCGCCGCAACTCCAGCTTCCCCGGGGCCCTTCTCATCCTTAAAGAGCCTCCCTACTGACGGGAGATCTCCTATTGTCGGGATAGTTCCTTTTCCTCCATAGGCCCAACCCATTTTGCCAGCCCCCGTCCCTATGCCAAGCTTCTCCTCTGACTTCTTCCCTGACTTATAAAATGTTTCCGTCGTGGATGCGTCGACCTCTTTCAATATATAGAAGTCGTCAAGGTCAGGTAAACGATAGCGCCTTGCCGTGTTCGGATTCAGAATGAGCTTCTTTTGCTTTTTTCCCGTCCTAAGTTCCATCGTTATCTCATAGAAGCCGGGACTGACGGCGGAGGCGTCCCCACTCGCCAGAATCGCCTTCGCTCCAACAGTAGCGAACTCGCCGTTACAGTTTATCCGCCTGGCCCTTTCCCGGGCCTTTGAAAGTATGACTCCGCCGACGCAGACGGCGAAGGCGGCGGCGCTGCCCAGGCCGATAGCGGCCCAGAGCAGCGGGCGTTTCTTCCTTGGCTGTCCGGGAATCTTGGCTTTGACCGCGTGGCGCTGGGCGGCGGTCAGCTTGGGCTGGACCTCTTTGCCCAGTTCGGTCTTGAGCTGGGCCGTCAGGTCGCGATAGTCCTGGACCAGTTTCTGTAGTTCGTCGCTGCCGGCGACTTGGGCCTCGACAGCCTTGAGTTCGGCGCCTTCGAGTTCGCCCAGGGCATAGGCGAGCAGTTTCGGATCGTCAGCTTGAATAGACATCACGTCACCTCCTTTATTCCTGCGGCGCGAGGCCGCTGGTTGCTTTGTTCATTTCACTGCGGATAGCTTTGATGGCGTTGTGCAGGGTCACGCCCACGTTCGAGACACTGAGCTTGGTGGCCCGGCTGATTTCTTTGTAGCTCAGGTCATTCTGGAACTTCAGCCGGACCACGTCCTGCTGCCGTTCCGGGAGACGGTCAACGATCTCGAGCAGGTGATTGGTCTCGTCCTGCCGGGCCATGACCGCGGCCGGGTCGGGCGCCTCGGCGATGATCTGCTCGAGTTGCGCGTCGTTAAGCGTTGTCATCCGTTTGTCCTTTCGTTTCAGTTCGAAGGCGCGGCGGCGGCAGACCGTGAACAGCCACTCGGCCAGGTGATCTTCCACCTTGGCGCGGTCCTGTCGGCACAGGCGGATAAAGCTGTCCTGCACCACGTCCCGGGCCCGGTCGAGGTCGCCGCCCAAGAGCCGCGCGGCATAGCGCAGCAGCGGGGCTTCGTAGTCCTTCAGGGCCTGGAGGAGCCAGGCCCCCGGATCGGCGCTTTGATCGTTTGCCATGGCTTTCCAAAACGTTCGGGCGTGCTTTGCGCCTCACAGACAATTGCCGGCCTTCACTATATACAATGCCCGGCAACCCGATTTATTAGCGCATTTCTCAAAAAAAATTGAAAAATCACCGTCCTGTGCGCATAACGGCCCTGCTCGCTTGGTTCTTCCCGTGAGCTCCGTAGCTCATCACCCAAGGAGCTGCTGCCCACATGGCTTTACCCCAATCAAGTCAAATAATGCAGTTAAGATGAGCCCGCCCAGGCGGGCGGATAAAACGTAGCCCACTGCGTAGCGCAGCGGAGCGGTGGGACTCAGGATGTGCTCAAAATCAGCCCGCTTGGCGGGTGGATAAAAAGCGGCGGCTCACCAGGAATCGCGGCATGGTGGCCGCTTCGCTCTCGCCTGGCGGCTCGCATAGCGCCTTCGGCGCGTCTGCCGCTCCCACATTGGAAAAGAGGACGAGGAAGGAAAAGGCGATTACGATTATGATTACGAGTGGGCCGGCGCCGCAACCTGAACTGCAAACGGACATACTCACGTACTCACACACCGTGGGCTTGATTCACCCCCTGCGGGGGCTGATTTTGCCCGGGCACGCGAAACCCACCGCTCCGCGGCGCCGGGCGCCGCTGCGCAGTGGGCTACGTTTGAATGGCCCGCTGTCGCGGGCCTGCTCATGCCGTGTGGCGGATCCTATTGTAGCGCGAGAGTCCGTCTCGCGTTCTTCTTCGCAGGATCGCCGGTCAGATTTTTCCCGTTTCGGCGCTACAAAGGATCGCCGGACAGATTCCGGCGCTACGAACGGACTGTAGCGCGAGAATCTCTCTCGCAAGTGAAAAGTGAAGAATTGAAAAGCGCATTTTCAGCGGCATAGTGATTCTGACCATGAAACACATTTTTGGGAGAAGCGAAAATGACTGAAGAGGAAATTTTGGGCGAGACTGCGGCCCGGATCGAGAAGCACCGGCAAGGCGACGTGGAGTTGAACCTTATCGGCGCGGACGGCAGACCCCTCGAGGCCGGCGTTACCCTCGACCTCGAGCAGACCCGGCATGCCTTCCTGTTCGGCTCTAACATCTTCTGGCCGATACGGAATAGGGATACCAAGCTGAAAGCCGCCTATGAAAAACATTTTACCGAGCTGCTGAATTTCGCTACGCTGCCGTTCTACTGGTGGGGCGTCGAGACCGAGCAGGGCAAGCCCGGCTACCCCGCGCTCGAAGAGATGGCCCGGTGGTGCAACGCCCGCGGCGTCACGGTCAAGGGTCATCCGCTGGTCTGGAACTATCACGATCCGCCGTGGCTTACGGCCGCGCCCGACGAGGCGATGAAACTGCAGTTGGAGTATGTTGACCGCTCGGTCCGGCGGTTCAAGAAAGAGATCAAAATCTGGGACGTGGTGAACGAGGCCACGGAATATGACCGCCAGGAAATCCTGACGCAGGGGCCGTACATGACCGCGGCAATCCGCAAACTCGGGGTTGAGGAATATCTGCGCCAGGCATTCGAGACCGCGCGCCGGGCCGATCCCGAGGCCATGTTGCTGATAAACGATTACAAACTCACCGAGGCTTATGCCGAGAACATCATCGCCAAACTGATTGATCAGGATGGGCAGCCGTTCTACGACGCCGTCGGCCTGCAGTACCACCAGCACGGCGGGGCCAGGCCGGTTACGGAGGTCTGGGACAACTGCGAGTCCTTCGCCCGCTTCGGCAAGCCGCTGCACATTACCGAGGTGACATTCCTTTCCGGCAAACAGGGCTGGGAACTGCGGCAGGAAGACCCGCAATTCGACTGGGCCACGAACCCCGTGGACGAGGAACGCCAGGCCCGGGACGTGGTTCGTTTCTACACGACCCTGTTCAGTCATCCGGCCGTCGAAGCGATCACCTGGTGGGATTTCAGCGACAACAAATCCTGGCAGAACGCGCCCGCCGGGTTCCTGCGTGCGGACATGACGCCCAAGCCCGCCTACACGGAATTGAAGAAGCTCGTCAAGGACAAGTGGTGGACCCGAACCACGGCCAAAACCGCTGATGGCGGCAAGGCCGGATTCCGCGGGTTCTACGGCGACTATCAGGTCACGGCGACAAGCGGCGGCCGCCAACTGGCCGGCGCCTTCAGCCTGGATAAGACCACCAAAGACCCAATCACAGTCCGCTTGAGCGGATGAATCAACAAGACAGGAGGACAAGATGAAGAAGCTCGTTACCGGATCATGTATCGCCGTCGCAGTCGCATGTATCGCCATCGCGGCGGTCCTGTTGCTCACGCTTGGCAGCCGTGCCGGCGAACTCCAGAAGCTGAGCCTGGATGATGCCTCGGCCGTGGCGTTGCAGATTCAGGCGGACAGCGAGGTCAAGGTCGAGGGTAAGGCCTCAATCAGAATCACCACGCCGGGGCCGGTGACCGTGTGCCTGGCCGAGGTGAAGGACCTGAAAGAGATCGATGACGCCAGAGTGGTTTACCGGGCCAAGGTCAAGTGCCGGGAACTGCAAGGCAAGGCTTACCTCGAGATGTGGTGCCACTTCGGCGATAAGGCCTACTTCTCGAAGGGCCTGCAATCGGCGGTGGCCGGCAGCATGGACTGGAAGACCTTGGAAACTCCGTTCTTCCTGAAGAAAGGCGAGAACCCCGACCGGATTACGCTCAACCTGGTGATAACCGGCAAAGGCGCCGTGTGGATTGACGACATCGTGCTGTCAAAAGAAAAGCTGAAATAGGCCCCTGAACCGCTCGCGCTGAGCGTTGCCATTGTGGTGTTGGGTGCTAACTTTATTGGTCCGATTCAGCGCGGCCGAGCGCTTTGTCTTGCACAGTTCAAGAGAAAGGATTAAGCATGAGAGCGATCAGTAAAATCGCGCCGGGCTGGTGGGATTACACCACGCTTGAGCGGGAAATCCTCGATGATGCCGCCAGACTTAGCGCGGATGACCTGCCGGGCCTGAGCCGCGCCGGTTTTGCGGTGAAATTCTACGACACGCTCGAGGAATTCTACCTGGCCGAGGCGCTCGAGTACATCACGGCCTGGCGTCAGGCCACCGGGTCCGCGCCGGCGGGCATCTGCGGGCCGATTGGCCCGACGGAGCAACTGCCGCTGGTCGCCCAATTGGTGAATGAGCTCGGAATCTCGCTCAAGAATTGCCATTTCTGGGGCATGGACGAATGGGTGGTGGACGGCAAGGAAGCGCCGATTGACTTTCCGCTGAGCTTCGCCAAGGCGGACATGGCACTGTGCTTCGACCGCATCCGGCCCGAGCTGGCCATGCCGCGGGAGAACCTTCACTTCCCGGCCGCCGACCCCACCGAATACATCAAGAGCTGGGACACGGCCCGTTGCGTGGTGATGCAGGGGGGCCAGGGCGAGGTGAAGCACTGGGCGTTCAACGACCCGCCCAAGCGCGAGGAACCGTACGTGGACGAACCGCCGCCACCGGCCGTGTATCGCAAGCTCACCACCCGGGTTGTTGACCTGCATCCGATGACCCTGATTCAGAATGCCCGCACCTCGGGCGGCGGCGTGGTGCAGAATGTGCCGAGCCAGGCGATCTCCGTCGGCCCGGTCGAGACCTGGAAGGCTGAGAAAGTGTCGATCTGGCAGGCGGGCGCCCATGACAATCCGTTCGGCATGAGGTTGACTACGCTGATGATTTCCAAGTGCATCCCCGATTCGGCCGTGCCGATGTCGCTGTTGGCCGAGCATCCGAACGTGCAGTTCAACTTCCTGCGCAGCGGCATCGGGGTCTGCGAAACGCAAATGCATTGAGACAAGTAGGCGCCGACGGCCCGGCGGCGCTCGGAGGTCCCGCCCGGCGGTCGGGACCTACCCGGCGGGCGGGACCTGCCGGGCGCGTATCATGGATAAAAGGATAAGACGGTGACGAAACGTGTGTTTGCCATTTCCGCGCACCCGGACGACATTGAACTCATGATGGGGGGAACCCTGATTCTTCTGGGCCGGGCCGGCTATGAACTACACTATATAACCGTTGCCAACGGTTCGTGCGGCAGCAAGAACCACGATGCTAAGACCACCGCCGGCATCCGCCGGCAGGAGTCCATTAACGCGGTGGAATTCATCGGCGGCATCTACCATGAAAGCTTGGTTGACGACGTTGAGATTTTCTACGAGAAGAAGACCCTGCGGCGCTTGAGCGCGGCTATCCGCGAGGTGGAGCCGGACATTATCCTGACCCATTCGCCGCGGGAATATATGGAAGACCACATGAACACCTGCCGGTTGGCGGTGACGGCGGCGTTCGTGCGCGACCTCGATAATTTCCCGGTCGAGCCCCCGCGCCCGGCGGTTTCTCAGCCGGTAAGCATCTACCACGCGCTGCCCTATGGGTTGCGCGACCAGCTTCGCCAGCGGATTTATCCCGGGATTTATGTGGACGTGACCAGCGCGATGGCGGTCAAGCGCGAGATCCTCGCCATGCACAAGAGCCAGAAAGAATGGCTCGATGTCACCCAAGGCATTGACTCGTATCTGACCATCATGGAGGAGATGAGCCGCGAGGTCGGGCGGATGTCCGGCCGCTATGAATTGGCCGAGGGCTGGACCCGGCACCTGCACCTGGGCTTCTGTGACGAGGAGGACACTAACCCGCTGACGACAACCCTGTCCGACGCCTCATTTATCTCGGCAGAATTTGAACGGGACTTGGGGTAGGGGAGTATGGGAGTGTGCGCGCTTTCTGCTTGAATCGGTCGGGCGTCTCCGTATAGTGCGTTTGGTCGAGTCGTGCATAGCTAAAAACTCAGGGCAAAGAGGGGCTGATGCAGAAAATTACCGAAGAACAGCTCAGGCTGGAAACGATCTCGCGCACCGGGCCATACGAGCTCAGCGCCCAGGTGACGCCGAAATGCGGGGCCAACCTGGTTTCATTCAAGGTCGACGGCGTCGAGCTGATTTACTGGGACGGCCTGGCGCCGCAGGCGGACGATGCTTTTACCGGGGCTTTTAACATGTTCCCGACCCCCTGCCGCCTGGCCGACAGTTCCTACGAGTTCGAGGGCAAACGTATTGCCCAGAAAAAGGGTGGCGAGGACGTGTTCATTCACGGGCTGGTGCGCGACGAAGTAATGGCCTACCGGAACGATGGCGGCCAGATCAGTTCATGGCTTGAGATCACCCCGGAACATCCGGTATACGAAGGTTTCCCGTTCAAATGCACGTTCACGGTCACCCACGCGCTGCATGAGACCGGTCTGACGGTCAGTTTTGCGCTTCAGAACCACGATGGGTGTAATATCCCGTTCGGTTATGGCATTCACCCTTTCTGGCGGCTTCAGGGCCAGCGCCAAGACGTGTCGGTCCGAATTCCGTGCGACCATATCCTCGAGCTGGCCGACCTGGTGCCGACCGGCCGTTACCTGCCGGTCGCGGGCACGGAACTGGACCTGCGCGAAGCGCGCAACATCGAGCATCTATTTATTGACAACGCCTTCTGGAAAAGGGCGCCGGGCGCTGCCGCCGAGCTCGTGCTCGACGCTATCGGCAAGAAAATCATTATCGAAGCAAGCGACAACTTTCCCCACATGATCGTGTACGCGCCGGAAGGCAAGCCGTTCTTATGCGTCGAGAACCTCACGAGTTGCCCCAACGCGCCGAACCTGGTAACCGCCGGCAAAGGCGAAGTCGCCAACATGCTGGTTGCCGCCCCCGGCCAGACCGTGACAGGCTGGATAAAATACTCGATCGAAACAGTTGATAACGGGTAACAGGAGAAAAAAAATGACCTTGACTACCGCAGACCTGGAAGCCGCGGCCAAACGCGCGGCGGCATGGCTGGCCTCGCAACTAACGCCACTGGGCAATTATAAAGGCAATGAGCCGCAGGATGAGGACGGCGCCTATCCCGACACCGATGACATCGGCTGCTACTACAAAAGTATCTACACGCTCCGGTTGTGCGGCCAGGCCGGGGCGGCGGCTCGAGCTATGACCTACGTGGTGAAACGCTTCATGTCGCCGGCCGGCGACTATTTCAACACGCCCGAGGTGCGCAGTTCCGGCAGTTACGGCCCGGTCTATTGCCAGCTCTATCAGAACGCCTGGCTGATGCGCGGGGCCGCGGCCCTCAAATGGTTCGGACTGGCCCGTAAAACCTTGGCTTTTATGAACACGCAGCGGGACCCGGAATCCGGCGGGTACTATACCCACGTGAACTCGACAACCGGGGTAATGGACTCCAATTCCATCGCCGTGGGCGCTTACTGCTGTATCCTCGGCGGCCAGCATGACCTGGCCAGGCAAAGCTGCGACCTGCTCCTGAAACTGCTCGCTAATCAAGAGGACGAGGGCATCCTCTGGTCCCGCTGCCGGCAGGATGGCGCCCTGATCACCGACCTGGCGGACGTGCCGGAAAAGAACCATCGCTATGTCCGGGTCTCGGCTCAGGAGCCGCAGCAGGCCTATTGGATCTGGGCCTGGCCCATGAACGAACTGATCGCCATGTACGAACTCACCGATGAGCAGAAATACCTGGACGGCGCGAAGCGGATTTTCGAGTTTCTCGCGGCGGCGCATCCGCATGCCTTCGGCTTCACTACGGCGGGTAAAGATGCCTGGGGCGCGGCTAAGCTGTATCGGTTGACCGGCGAGGGACGTTACCTGGAAAAAGCCATGAGCCAGATGCAGTACATCCTCGAGCACCAGCACGCTGACGGCTACATGCTCGGCGAAGGCGTCGAAGATGAGTCCGGCCAACCGAAGCGCACCACGTTCGACTTCACGGCGGATTTTGCGAGTTGGCTGATTGACAACGCCGCCGAATTCGCCTCGCGGGAGAACTGAACCAGGAGTATTCAGTATTCGGTATTCAGTATTCAGTATTCAGTAGGGGCACAACACGACGCATTGACCACTGAACACCGACATACGGGACGAGGATGAGTTCAAAATCTAAAATCCAAAATTCAAAATCTAAAATTCCTGCGATGGTCATGGGGTTTGATGTTGGCGGCACGAAGACCCGGACCGTGCTCATGGATGAGACCGGGATGATCCGAGGCCAGGGAGAGGGTGGTTCCGGGAACACGAACTTTATCCCGCTCGAAATTGCCAACCAGTCGTTTACCGATGCGATCGAGCAGGCGCGCAAGGGCGCGGGCATCAAGGAACTCGGGATTGACTGCGCCGTCGTGGGCACGGAGCCGGACCCCAAGCCGGTCGCGCCGCTGATCAAACAGCTTGCCGGAACCAAGCGCGTGATCCACAAGAAGGAAGGCGAATGTTCGATGGTCGGCGGCCTGGTCCAGAAAGTCGGCTTGTCGCTCATTTGCGGGACCGGTTCGGTGGGCTGGGGCAGAAACGCCAAGGGCGAAACCAGCATGACCAGTTGCTGGGGCCCGATTGGTGACGAAGGCTCGGCCTACGACATTGCCCGGCGCGGCGTCAACGCCGCTTTCTGGGCCTGGGACGGACGCGGGCCACAGACCGTGCTCGTGGATTATCTGCTCGAAATGTTCAAGCAAAAGGACCTGCGCGACACCTGTACGCCCCTTTACACCAGTCCAAATCTGCGCAAGGATTTCGCCAGCCTGGCGACGCTGGTGACCAAGGCGGTAAATGGGGGAGACAAGGTCGCCAAACAGATCCTCGGGGACTGCGCCGCGCAGGTGGCATACTTTCTGGCTGCCTGCGCCAACAACCTGAAGATGGGCGAGGCCGCTTACCAGGTTGCGGCCCCGACCGGCGGGCTGGTCGCCAACGCCGACTGGCGCTACTTCAAGATGATCAATCGCGAACTGCAGAAGATTCATCCCAAAGCCAGGCTGGTCAAGCCCCGGTTCGAACCGGTCGTTGGCGCCGCTTTGATCGCCCTCGACGAGGCCGGTATCGCCTGGACGCCGCAATTGATCCGAAACGTCGAATCAAGCTTATGATTCACTGTCATCCCACAGGATGACGGAGTGATGGAGTGATAGAGTAATGGTTTTGAACTCAAGTCCGGAATCCATAGTTCCCAATTCGGCGAAGGTCACCGGAAAGGATCTTCGGACTTTGCCCCGGTTTTATTGTCGTCTAACTTGTTCTTACCCAACACTCCAATACTCCAACACTCCAATACTCCAACACTCCAATACTCCAGTACTCCATAGGATGTCTGTGAATTCAGGTTGGTCTTATGTCTAAACGAATATTGGCGGCGGCGCTGGGCGCGTTCGTGCTCGGGGTGCTTTTGTCCTGGCGGCTGCAAGGTCTCCGGCTCAGTTTTTCTGCGCAGCCGGAAGACAACCGGCCGCAACGGATTATCTGCATGTCGCCCTCGGTGACCGAAATCGTCTTTGCCCTCGGCCAGGGACACCGGGTTGTCGGCGTAAGCCAGTTTACAACCTATCCGCCGGAAGCTTTGGCCAAACCCCAGTGCGGCGGCTTTATCAATCCCAACCTCGAGTTGATCGTGTCCCTCCGGCCCGATGTGGTCCTGACCCAGGGGCTGGCGCGCAAGCTGCTCGACTACGGCCATGAACACGGGATCAAGGTGGTGTGCCTTACCCTGGACGATTTACCTTCGATATTCGTCGACATAATGGAGGTGGGGCGCATCCTCGAATGCCGGCCACAGGCGGAGCGGCTGTGCGACCGGATGCGCTGGCGACTGGAATGGGTGAAGCGCAAAGCCAAGGGCCGGCGCCGGCCCCGGGTACTGGTGGTCATTGGGCGGGAGCCGGATTCTCTCAAGAACCTGCTGACCATTGGCCGGGGCAGCTTTCTCAATGACCTGCTCGAGCTTGCCGGCGGCCAGAATGTTTTTGCCGATGTGGCCAAGCCTTATCCAACTATCAGCAAGGAATCGTTGCTCGAGCGGCAGCCGGAAGTGATCATCGAGCTGCAAGGCGAAGGCATGATTGGGAAGCAACAGATGGCCCGGCTGCTCGATACCTGGAGCAGCATGTTTTCATTGCCGGCGGTAAAAAACCGGAAAGTCTATGCCGTGGGCAGCACCTACGCGCTGATCCCCGGCCCACGCGTGGTTAACCTGGCCGAGAAATTCGCCGATATCCTCGATGGCGCTATAGAGGACGGGAAATAGAAGTGTGTGAGTATGAGAGTATGAGAGTATGAGGGTATGATGGATACGGCGCTTTCAGTGCACGATTGTTCGTTTGCCTACGCGGAAGGCAAATTCCGCCTGGAAAACATCACGCTCTCGGTGAAGCCGGGTGAGATGCTGGGCGTCGTCGGCCCGAACGGGAGCGGCAAGAGCACGTTGCTGCGGGTAATGGCCGGCATTCTCAAACCCTCAGAAGGGAGCGCCGAGGTCGCCGGCCGCCCGATTGGGTTGTTCCGGCGTCTCGAACTGGCCCGGGAAGTGGCGTTTCTGCCCCAGAACCCGGTGCCGGCCTTTGAACTGACCGTGCGCGAAGTGGTAGGCCTGGGCCGTTATCCCTATCAGGGCCCCTTCGGGCTGTTGACCAAAGACGACCGGCAGGTTGTGGCGCGGGCCTTGGCCGAAACCGATTCCACTGAGTTGGCGGCCCGATATTTCTCGACCCTTTCAGGGGGCGAACGGCAGCGGGTGCTGGTGGCCAGCATTCTGGCGCAGCAACCGCGCATCATGTTGCTCGATGAACCCACCGCGGCCCTCGACATCCACCATAAGGCCGACGTGTTCAGCCTGCTCCGGGCCCTCTCCCGTAAGGACATTGCCATCGCCGTGGTCACTCACGATCTGAACGCCGCCGGCCAGTTCTGTGATTCTCTGGCGCTGCTCAGAGACGGCCGGCTGGTCGAGACCGGGACGCCGCGCCGGGTGATGCGCGAGGACCTGCTGGCCGAAACGTACCAGACCTCATTGCGGGTGGTCGAGCACCCGGTTATCTCCACACCCATGGTCTTAGTGCTGGGAAAGAACGCAGAAAATGAAAACCAGACGTGAATTGAGCCTGTGTAGCGCAGGCTTTTAGCCTGCAGCTTTCCGAAAACTGTTACAAGGGAATAAAAGGAAAGCTACAGCCTGGAAAGGCTGTGCTACTTTAGGAAAGAAAGCGGAAGATGAAAGTCAGACGTGAATTGACCGCCGGGCGGTTCTGCGGCCTGCTTAGCCTATTCTGCGCGGGCGCCTTGGCGCTCGGTTTTGCCTGCATATTCTTCGGGCCCGTGTCAATCAAAGCGGGGCGGGTGCTCGCGCTGATTGCCGGCGCCCGGCCCTCCGGCAGCGGGGTTGAACTGGACATCATCTTTAACCAGAGGCTGCCGCGGATACTGTTGGCGTTTTTGGCGGGCGGTGCGCTGGCGGTTGCGGGCGCGGCGTTCCAGGCATTACTGCGCAATCCCCTGGCCACACCCCATACCCTGGGGGTCTCGGCCGGCGGCGCCTTGGGCGCGGTAACGGCCATCTGCCTGAATCTGACGTTCGCCTCACAGTTTTTCGGGGTCGGTTCAGTTCAGCTTTTCGCGCTGCTTGGTTCCCTGGTCAACGTGAGCATAATTTATCTGCTGGCGCGGCACAAGGAACGGTTCTCGACGCTCAAGCTGCTGTTGGCCGGCGTAACCCTCGGGCTGATTTCTTCGGCACTGATCATGTTTGTCCGCTACATGTCCGATCCGCACAAACTGATTATCCTTGACCGCTGGCTGATGGGCGGGCTGGACGTGAGCGGCTATCGCAGCCTGGCCGCCGTGCTGCCGCTGACCCTCCCGGCCCTGGTACTGGTGTTCTGCCAGGCTAACAACCTCAATCAGCTCGGGTTCGGCGAAGAACTGGCCGCGGGCCGCGGCATCAACGTGACGAGCGTGCAAATCATTACCTTCCTGGGCGGGTCGGTGTTGACCGCCTCGGTGGTCTCGGTGGCCGGGCCGATTGGTTTCGTGGGTCTGATTGTGCCGCACGTTCTCCGGCTGATACTGGGGCCGGACCACCGGGTGCTGCTGGGCGCGGCGTTCTTCGGCGGCGGGGCTTTCCTGGCCCTGGCGGACACCTTCGCCCGAACGGCCTTCGCCCCCGCCGAACTGCCCGTCGGCGTGTTTACAGCCATGATGGGCGGACCGTTCTTCCTGGTGCTCCTGGTCCGGAAAGCCAAAGTCTGAGGTCCCGCGCCTGAATCTGCCGCGTACATTCAAGCGTGGAACTGTGCCGCCGACAACGATTTTTCCGGAATTCCTTGGCATTCATTCATTCAGTGTTCTATACTATTTGGTTGGGAATTTACAGAATAATGCTCGTCATATTGTCTGGTGAATCACAATACTGAGGTGCAGCAGATGCGCACAAAGTCTTTCACTTTGATTGAATTGCTGGTGGTGATCGCCATCATCGCCATCCTGGCGGCGATGCTGCTGCCGGTACTGGGCCGGGCCAAGCTCAAAGCGAACGAGCTTATGTGTCTGACCAACAAGAAGCAGATTGCTTTGTCCGCCATGTTGTATGCCGATGACTATGACGGCTTTTTCCCGCCGGTTTATAGCCACTGGTACGGGGATGCCCAGACCATCAACAAATGGTCGTTTCAAGTGCTGGTGGATGAATATAATGCGGATTATGTTCTGCTGCTGTGCCCGGTGTCAGGTTTCACGGGTGGCGGCTGGGGCACCACCGCTCCTGCCGAAAGTTTTAAGACTCTTGGCTGTCTCCTCTGGTACGGGGGCAACAATCTGAAATATTCCCGCCAAACGACCTTTTACTATGACCGGCCCCAGGGCGGCTGGTATCTTCTGTATGACTTGGCGCTCAAATCGGTGAAAGCGGAAACCAGTGACGATACGGTCGTGTTGGTTACCGACAGTTTTTATTTTAACCCGGGTGGGGCGCCGATCTACCTGGGCAACCCGCATCCCAGCGACGCCGGCCGCCTTTCCTGGGGCTGGGGCGATGATACGGTCAGTTCCCTGGCCGAGGCTCAGGCCAAGATTAAAGGCAGCAACGAGGTGTTCGGGGACCTTCATGGCCAATTCACACCCGGCAGAGACCTGAATTACGAATGGTCGGGCGGCCATGAGCATCTCTATAGTCTGCCGGAATAGTCCTTCTCCTTCATCATAACGCAGCGTCACAAGCCTGTTTCCCCACGTGCCGCTCAGAAATAGGCCGGGGGTTTTTTGGCGGCGAGCTTGCGGAGCCTGGCGATCTGCGCCTTGCGGGCGCGGACCGCGGCCTTGGCTTTCTTGAACGCTTTGGACTTGAAATAGCCCGCCGGCGGCGCCCACACGGTGCGAAAGCCCACGTGATAGTAGGTCTCATCGGGTTTGAAGCCAAAGCGTTTGGCACAGGCGTACGAGTGCGGGCCGTGATAAAACGAGCCGCCCCGCAGACAGCCGAACTGGTGGCCGGTATAGGAAAGCAATCGTTCGGCTTCGGGATTATTTGGGTAAGGCTCGAACCATTCGCAGGTCCATTCGTAGACGTTGCCCGCCATGTCCAGACAGCCGTAGGGCGAGGCGCCTTCAGGCTTGCTGCCGACCATGCGCGCATGCGTGGGTTGTTTAGTTTTCAGATCAACAAACACGCCCAGTTCCGGGGATAAGGGCTGGTTGCCCCACGGGTAAAGCCGGCCATCGGTGCCGCGCGCAGCCTTTTCCCATTGTTTTTCCGTGGGCAGGCGTTTCCGCGCCCAGTTGGCGTATTTCTGCGCCTCGGCCCAGAGAATCCGCACCACGGGATACAGGTCGTATTCGCCGGGTTTTTTTGCTTGCGGGTATTTCCGGCGCTTATTCGCCGACTTGTATTTCGCGGCCTTGACAAAGCGCTGCCAGCGCGCGTTGGTCACTTCGTATTTGTCAATGAAAAAGCCGCTGGCGTATTCGCGGCGCCTGGGGAACCACTCCTCGGCGGCAATGACGTGATAGTCCTTATATCCCAGCGCCTTGGCGTGTTTGTCGGCTTCGGCCTTGGCCATGCCCATAATGAAATAGCCCGACGGCACGTAAACCATCAAAGCACCGTCCACGGGATGGACGATTTCGGTCCCGGCCTTCGGCTCCTTCTTCGGAGGGGCCGCGACGAGCCCAATGGCGCCCGCAAATGAGAGCCATATCAGTCCAATTGTGCCGGCTCGAAACATCAAAGACCTCCGATTGATTTCATTCAGGGTACTGGTATCCCTCGGGCGACCAGGGATGGCGATATTCGCGTCTGGCCAGTTTCCGCACCTCGCGCATGGTGGCCGGGTCAAGTCTGCGCGGGAACGCCAGCTTCGGGGCATTGGCAATTTTATCGAGGAGGGCCGCGGCAGAATTGACTGTCCGCGCCAGCACCTCGCTACTTACGTTCTCAAGCCGGTCGTGCTCACTATGCAGGGCCCAGTACCCAAGCATGGTAGTTGGCCGGGTCAGCCAGACGGAAGGCACGCCGCAGATGTTGAGCGGAAAATGGTCGCTGTACGGGGATAATTCCCGCTTGATTTCAACCTGATGTTGCCGCCGGGCCCAGCAGTCGCGGACCAGTTTTTCGAGGCGCGGCCCGCCGGAAACATAGGCCATGTCCGTACCCACGTGGCCGGCAATACTGTCGGCGTTCAGAGCCAAAACCAGGCGCTTCCGTTCGGCCGGGCGCAGCGAACGCATGTAAAGATAGGCGCCCACGCTCAGTCTTTCCTCGACCCCATAGGTAACGAACCGAAGCGTGCGCCGCGGTTTGGACCCGGCAAAGAGGCGCGCCAGCTCGAGCACGCACACAACGCCGCTGGCATTGTCATCCGCCCCAACGACATCCCGGACCGTATCGTGATGGCTGCTGACGACGATAACCTGTTCGGGCCGCGCGGTTCCGGCAACCTCGCCGAGGACATTCTGGCTGGCGTCCGGGAAGGTCCGCGCCTTAATGGTGATGTTCATTTCCAGCGGCAGTTGCTTGACCAGTCCGTGCGCCTCGAAATACGAGATGCCGATGAGCGGGATGCTGAAGCCCTCGAGCCATTGCGGCGCGGCGCCGCTGTTGATCGGCCATTCATAGGGCACCCGCGAGTCTACCGTTGCCAGGCCCGCGAGCTTTGCCTGCTCGAGCCGTTGCCGTACCGCGGGGTCCCCGAGCGCCAGCGACCCGATCAGCAGCCCGATCTTGCCGCGCAGATCCCGTTCGAAATCATAGTCCGACTCGAGGTAGACCAACTCGCCGCGCACACCTTGCGCCGGTGTGCCGGGTGAATAGCAGATGGGACGGGCGCTCTTGACTGGCTGCATCCGCTCGCCGTGCCCGGCCGTGACGGCGCAGTGGGAAAAATCCCAGCCCGGAAAGTCAAAGCGGTGCTGCCCGACGTTGTCCAGCCCGAGTGCGCGGAAATGTTGTTCGATGTAATCGGCGGCCCGCTGTTCGTTCTCCGACCCGGCGAAGCGCGGGCCGATTTCGCCGCACAGCGTCTGCCAGTGCTGACTGATTATGCTGGCATCGGCGTTATTTTGCCCTGCCATGTGCCGACCTCCGGTGGTTTTGCTCATTCGCCTTTATAGCCTTGTTTGGCCCAGACTTCTCTGGCCAGGGCCTTGGCCTCGTCGGTGGGCTCGAGATCCTTCCCGACGGCTCGCATTTCACCTTTCACTTTTCACTTTTCACTTTCCAAGTTTCACCCGGCTCAGGGTGCGGGCGAAATTCTCACCGAAGATTTTGCGCTTGGCGGCTTCCGGCAGCCGGGTGAAAACCAGCCAGCCGACCTGCGGGCGCGGGTCGCGCATCGGCGCGTCGGTGCCGAAAAGAACCCGGTCCGCGCCGCAATGTTCGACCAGGTATTCAATCGTGCCGTTGGTCACGTTCGTAAAGTTCAACTGGGCAAAGACAGCCGGGTACTTGTTCACCATTTCCGCGGCCCATTTGGCATATTCCCACGACTGGCCGCAATGGTCCAGGGAAATCACCATGTTCGGAAATTTCTTTGACAGATGGTCAATCATCTCACTGTCCAAGGCGCCGCAAGGGTCGATCACGGCGTAGAGATGATGTTCATTGGCAAAGGTAAACCACTTGTCGAACAGCGGGTCATCGTAGTTCAAGTTCTGGCAGCCGCTCAGGGTCTTCAGCCCCGGAAAGCCGAGCTCGACGTGATACTTTTGGATAACCGCCGCGATTTCTTCCTCGCTCTGGTGTTCCGGGTTGACCGTGGCCAGGCCGATAAATTCTTCCGGGTATCGGGCCACGGCCCTGGCGACGGTCTCGTTGCCCAACTCCGTATCCATGCTCAGCGGCCCGGCCCAGGACATGATCGCGGTCTTATCGATCCCGACCCGGCGGATAAGCTCGATCATGCCGTCCGCATCGCCTTTATGAAACACCACCCGGCCGCCGGGGGCGGATGAGCCGTCGTGGAGGATGTGGCAGTGGTTATCCCAAATTTCGCAGGGCAGCGGCTGACCGGCCCGCGCCGCGGCCGTGAGCGCATCGGCCCACTTGCCGGGCGCGGGTATTGCCGTTGGCCCGGCCCCGCCCAGCAGGCGTTTCAGGTTGCCGCCGGCCACCAGCGCGGCCTGGCCCTCGCCCAGCAACGTCCAATCGAGGAAACCGCGGGCCGCACCCGGCGCCTTGGCCATCAAGCTCGTACCGAACAGGCAGCGTTCGGCCCCGAACTTCTCCGTGAAGTACTCGATGGCGCGGTTGGCCTGGAAGCTCGAGAAATCAAGGTGCAGGTTCGGGTATTTGCTCATGAAATGATGGATCGCCCGCCACTGGCCCCAGCCGTGGTTAAGCAGCAACACCTGGTTTTGCCGGAAGATGTCGAGTATTTCGTCAATATGTGTCAGGTCCGAAGCAAGCCGGTTGACGCTGATAACCGCGAGCACATTCTCGCTCAGCAAGGCGTCCCGGAGTTCGGCCCAGACGCTTTCTTTGGCGAAGATGCCGAAGTTGCCGGGATCGATCCGCACAGCCCGCACGTCATGTTTCTTGAGTTCGCTCATGAATGTGGGCACGGGAGGGAAATCGCCGCTGTCGCCGGGAAAGGCGACCCAGCAGGGGAACAGCCGGTCGCGATGCTCACGAATCTCTTCAATCAGCGTATAGTTGGCGCGCATGGGATCGCCATGCAGACACTGCGTATGAAAGACCAGCGCCCCGGCAATCCCCGTCAAATCGAGGTCCTCGAGCAAATGGGCCTTAGTCCATCTCGCTTCCCGGTGCTTTTTCGGCCAGGGGCCGAACATGGCGTTGCAATCGAAATAAAGCCGTTCGTTCATCGTGTTCCCTTTACGCTTATTGTAGACCATCATCCAGGGCCAGCAGGGCCGCCACCAGTTCGTCATGGATATTGGCGAACGGAAGCTGCCCGCAGATCATTGGAACCATATCAGCCGCGTAACCGCCGCGGGCGGTCGCGGTGCGGTCGGGCGCATAACCAACACTGTCATTGATAAAGCTCATTACTAATGGGATTGGGGCTTTTGATTTCGCCTGCACATCGTTTTTGATCGCCTGAAAAGTCTCGAACGGACTGCCCAAAAGCGCCACCGGCCCGAGCCGCACCCCGGCAACTTCGGTGGCCGGTTCGAGCGACTCGCCCTTTTCAGCCCGGGCGACAAGGCCGCGCAGCGCGAGCACGTACACGGTCTCCATACGGACATTCCAGTCGTCAGTGCTGAAATCATCCGTGGCGTCAGGATGCGCCAGCAGGGCCTCCTTTTCGGCCAGCATCCCGCGAAGCTTCTCGAGCGGCCATTTTTTCCGGCTGAAGACAAGTTCATTACGCTTGAATCTCAGCTTGTCAACTTCGAGGGGCTTGGCCGCCGCAATGCCGCGGCGCAGCGCGGCGGCGTAGCGCCCGGCGATCACGTCCAGGGCCAGAAGCGATTCCTGCTCCGGCTTATGCACCACACAGGTATTAACGTCGCCCTGGGCGCCCTGCAGGAACAGCCCTACCGCGCCATCGTAGTCACGCTCGAGTTGGTTCGTGGCTACGCCGGCATAATCCCCGTGGACGTAGCGGGTCTCCGCACAACAGACCACCGGGTGACAGCCGAAATAGCTCACGAAGCCGATCACCCGCCCCTCGGCATGGGCGGTGATGACGTGGCAGGTGGTGTCGGTGAGTTCGGGTTTTGCCGGCCGCCAGTCGTCCCGCAAAACGTTTTCCAGCGGCTGCGCGTCTTCATCGTATTCGCGGTTACAGCCGATCCCTTCGCACGGCGCTTCCGCGTGAGAAAGGGTTCCTTCCCGCATATTCTGGACCGCTTGAATGGCGGCTTTGGCGAGGCGTTGGGGCAAGGTCTCGATATACGGCGGGTCGGGCTGGCCCCAGCCAAGATAAGGCGCGGCGGCGGGTCCGCTGTGCGTGTGCGAGCAGCAGATTATGATCGCGTCCTCAGGCACGCCCGTGGCCTCGACCACGAGCCGGCGGACGCGCTGGGTGAGGGACAAGACCAGGCCGACCAGGTCGCACGAAATAATAATTACGCTCACCCCGTCCTGTTCGAGGGCCATGGCCCGGGCCCACAGCCGGTCCCGAATACCAATCGAATGCCGGCAGCGGAACGGGCCGAAACCGCAAAGCTCCACGCCCACCCGCGGCGTAATGTCACTCTTCGCAAAACCGATTCTCATGTAATCCCCTCGCTCGGTTCAGTGTTAAGGATTATGGCTCAACTCACAAACGCGCACTTCCCGGCGCCGGAGGCGCACTCGTGATCATAATTGTAACCGCCTTCCCGCTTAAATGTAGGGCCGGACGGGAAAATGAAAAGTGAAATCGGGGTCATAAAATCTGGCCGGATTGAGGCTAAACGGCCGGAAAGTCCATGACAATGGTCATAGAATTGCCCCCTCTTTGCCATAACATTCGCCGCAGCCGAAGCGGGCAAAACTCGGCCGGCGGAGAGGGCTCGCCCTCGCCCCGCACGTTGCGTTATCCCCGCCGCCGGCTATAGTAACCGTAACCCCCGCATACTTGGAGTCAGCCATGAAAAACTGGCAAGATGAACTCACATGGAGAATTATTGCAGGAATCCTGCTCACCGCGGCGTACACACTGGCGATCCTGATTTTACCCGTGCTGGCAATGTCTATCTGCGGTGTGGATGGAGGACCGGAGTTTCCGTCCTTAAAGAACGTGATAGAAGTCAACGAATTATTCTTAGATAAAACGTTTGTTTTCCCGGTCTTGCTGGTCAGCTTGATCACGGCTCAGGTCGTGATGCTGTCCTTATCCCTGAACCTTAGCCGCGGCAAGCCGCGATCGCGCCTGAACGTGTGGATTCCGCTTAGCACCGCCGGTCTGCTGCTGGCCGAACTTCACTTCTGGGCCGTGGCCGCCGTATTCTGCGGCATCTGGGGTTTGGAGAAAGGGTTTGACTATATGTTTCTTGGCCTGGCGCCGGATAGCTTTACGGGCATACAGGCGACCGTAACCATTGTGGAGATTTGGCTCTGGATTGTCTGGGCCCTGGTACTCTGGCGGCTTACGCGCACGAAAAAACCTGTGGCTCTTTTTATGTACTTGTTGAAGTGGCTGGCAACCGGCAGCGTCCTGGTTCTGTTGGTCGCCATTATAACTCAAATTGCCAGGAAAGATCTCGAACGAGCAGGCATGAACTACTTCAGCGTGACTGCCGGATTGGGGGTGTTGCTGCTGTGTATCGCCCCGTGGCTCATCCTCCGCTCCCGCCACCGCCAACCCCACGCCGATGCACCCGAACCATGAACTTGGCGATTCCCCGGCCCGTCTCCGCGGCAACTAATCGCCCGACACTTCAGGGTGTTCCTGGAGAAGGCATTACCGTAAACCTGACAGGGAAGTCCCCGAAAGCGTCCGCGAAGCGGACTGCCTCAACGTAGCCCAGCACTTCAGTGCTGGGTCTCTGGCCGGCCATCAAATCAGTCCTGTAGGGACGGCTGAAATTGTCCGCAATGTCACCGGGGCCGCGGCCCTCAGTCCCAAATATAGCGTTCGTCATATTCGAGGTTGTATCGCCTCAGAGAATATTGTGTTCACTCCAAACTCATCCCGGCATTGAAGTATCGAGGATATTCAGTCGTCCTTACAGGACTGCTTCTTTAGGCTTTCCCAAACCCAGCACTAAAGTGCTGGGCTACGTTGGCGCGGTCCCTTCGGGACGCCTTCTCGGGACGGGCGCCGTGCGGCAGTGCTGGGCTACGTTGGCGCGGTCCCTTCGGGACGTTCTCTCGGGACGGGCGCCGTGCAGCAACAAGGCTGATCAATAGTCCAGCTTTGGTTTACCCGCTTAGCCGCCTGATTTGTGGCGGTCCACGATCAACTGGCCGCCGACGCCGACGTTCTCAGGGGCGTTTTCCTTGAGCAAGACCACGATGACTTGTTTCGGCAGGCCGTAGGCCTTGGTGGCCGCGTCGGTGAGTTCCTGCACAAGCCGCCGTTTGACGTCCAGGTCCTTAATCGGCGGCCCTTCGATGGTGATATTAGGCATTCCATTACCCTCCTCGGCAGTATATTACGTTATGAGCCTTATTCCGGAATCTGGTCGGGAGCCGAAAGTCCGAGTTCCCTGAGCAGGAAGCTGGCGGTTCTGTCATGGCGCAAGGCCCGCAGGAGTTTTCTGGATTTCAGTGGGCGGAAGTAGAATTCGTGGCAGCCTTGGCTCAACTTCAGTTCAGCGGCGTCTTTTTCGGCCCAGGCGCGGGCCGCGAGTTCATGGAAGATACCCAGCCGGATAATCAGCGACAGCGGGATTTTTTCCGTGCCAACCACCTGGATATACATCTTCTTGTCGTAGCGCAGTAAACGCGCCTCCAATTCGTACCGGTGGAGGTTGACGATCTCGATCCGGTCGCCACTTTCCTGCTTGAGTTCCCGCCACTCGAACCCACCGGTCTTAAGCTGGGTTTCGATCCGGACACCTTTGAATCGCGTTTTGGTGCCGGCAACCAGGGCATTGTACTGTTTGGCTTTTTGCAGAGTGGTTTCAGACATATCGAACCATTCATTGCGGTCGTCAAAGATTTCCCGGTTTCTCGCGGGTCCCTCGAAGAGGGCCCGCCTGACAGCTTTCAGGCCCTTCCCCTCGAGATGCTTATAGAAAAGCTTTTTCAGGTCGCCGATTCCCATGCTGCGGGTCTGACCGGCAAAGCATCGTTTGAACTCGTGAAGTTTTAGTTCAAGCGTGTTCAACGGCAGGTCCCGGAGCGTATCGGAAGCCAAAACGCGGTAACCGCGCGGGTGTTTCCAAGCTATTTCGAAGATGTCCAACGCTTCTTTGAACCTCAACTTGGTGGTTTGAGCCAGCAGTTGTTGGTGGAGCCGGCGCTTTTCAGTTTCAAACGTTTGCCGGTTGGCCTTGACCAATTGGTCCAGTGCCCCGGCCTTGTCCCGGTATTCGGTGAGCACCTGATCGGCATACCCCGCCAGGTCGGCCAAGACCCGGGCTTTGGTGAGGTTAAACTTCGATTCCGCCTCGTTCAGCTTAATCTCGGCTTCTTCAGTCTGATGCCGCGCCGCGCGCAGATGGCACTGATAGGTCTCGCGCAAGACTGCCCGTTCCCTGCGGACGATGCCGGCCAGGCTGTCTGCCGTCCTGGGAATATTCCGGGCGAACACTCTCAAGCCCCAGGGTGTCCGGTAAACCCCGGCGTAGTTGATCGCGTTGGGCGGAATAGAGAAGAGGCTTTCGGGATAATTCTTGAGAAACAGGTTGGCAATGCTCAGCGCTCGTTTCAAATCGTCAAGTGAGGCCGGCGGTTCACGGAAGCAAGGTTCGAGCGTCTGGTAGGCAATCCGTTCAGAAGGGGAAGCGTTTTCCTCGAGATAGTACTGCCTGGCCTGTTCTGTGGTCTTGAAGCTGTAATGGACATAGTTGAGCACGAACCAGGCGATGATTACGGCGGGGACAGCGATCATGCCCGCCATTCGAATGCGAGCCCCCCTCCGGCGTGCTTTCTTCGCCGGCGGCCGGGGAGTCTGCTTGGGCGAATCTGCGGCCGGGGCCTTGACCGTGCCTTTGGCGGCATCAGTGCCGGAACCCTTCCGGGGCTTCTTCGACTTTGCCTTAGTCGCCGGTTTTTTCGCCATGCTTGTATTGCCCTCGAGGATGGCGCCTTAATCGTCTATTGGGGGATTATTCCCCGATGACCAGGTTCTGTATTTCGTTTTCACGCTGCTCAAATTCAGCGGTGTCGCCGACAAGTTCTTTTATCCGTTGATATAGCAGCTTGCGCTCTTTGATCGTCTTGGCGTTGCGGATGCGTGCGAGCATGTCATCGAGGTACTGCGTGGTCCAGTCAGCGAAGACGATGGCGATTTCCTCGAACAGAAACGTGGCCAGTTCGTCTTCGCCCAAGTCCCGGAGGATTCTCCGGGCGATCAGCGGCCTGAGATAGAATTCATGGCAGCCCCTGAGCAGTTTCAGCTCTTGCGCCGGCCGATGGCCCCAGGCCCGGGCGGCAAGTTCGTGAAAGACATCTACCCGGGCAATTTCGATCAACGGGATATTGGGCCTGCGGGCGGGCGCCGTTTTTCCGCCCTCGTAGCGGCTCACCAGCACCTGCATTTCGTTACGGAGGATTTTGACGACTTCGATACGGTCACCGGGTCTCTCCCTGACGCCTTTCAACCGCAAACCATAGGCTTTGAACTGCTTTTCGAGCCGGTACCCCCGATGTTTGGTCTTGGTATTGGCCACCAGATTATTGTACTGCCTGGCCTTTGCCAAGGCGGTTTTAAGCATCTCATACCACTTCCGGCGCTGGTCAAAGAGCTCTTTTTCTCTCCTGGGCTGGTCGTGGACGGTCTGGACGGCGGCGGCCAGGCCTTTTGCCTCGGCAAATTCCTGAAAAAGTTCTTTGAGTTCGGTGGTCTTCATGCTGCGGACCAAGCCGATAAACAGCGTCTTCATGTCGCGGATTTTCGGTTTGGCCTTCTCTTCCGGGGTCTCGGCGGTAAAAGTGCTGAACGGCCCGGCAACCGATTCTTTGTACTGACTCTTGTCCTCGTAAACTTCGGCAAGGATTTTCAGCGCCTCGGCGAATTTCAGCTTTCGCGCCTGCGCCGACACTTTCTCGTGGACTCTCTTCTTCTCCGCTTCAAACGCTTCACGGCTGGCGTCCACCATCCCGCTCAGTTCCTCGGCCTTGTCCCGATATTCCCCCTCCAGTTGCTCGACATATTCGCCCAGCTCGATAAACACCTGCTTCTTGGTGTCATGGAACTTCGATTCCGCCGTGTTCTGTTTAATCTCAAGTGTTTCGGCCCGATGCCGGGCCTCGCGCAGCCGGCGCTGATAAGTTTCACGATACTCCGCCCGGCGCCGGAGCATGCTGCCGGCGAGTTCTGCCGCCGTGTCGGGAATGTTGCTGGCGAAGAGGCCGAGTCCCAGAGGCACCTTGTAAACCTTGACGTAATTGATCTGGTCGGCGGGTACGGAAAACAAACTGGCCGGATACTGCTCGAGGAATTGGTTGGCCAGGTCCAACGCGCGTTTTGATTTATCGAGCGAGCGCGGCGGCCTGGTAAAATAAGGCACCAGCGACCGGTAGGCCTTCTGCTCAGCTTCGGAGGCCTTCTCCTCGAGATAGCAGAGCCTGGCTTCTTCCGTGTTGGCGAAGCTGTAATGACTGTAAATAGATATGAACCAGATGATGAGGCCGAGCGTGAGCGCCCCGCCGATCACCATGAACTTTACCCTCGTGCTGAGCCACGGCCCGCGCGCTGGCTGGCGCGCCGCGCTCTCCCCGGCCACGGCCTCCGGGGCAAGACTTTCGCCGGAACTGGCGACGGCAGGCTCATCAACGCTGCTGTCGCTGCTGAACACGGGTCTGCCGTCGTCCCGGCCGGGAATCCTGATGGACGCCCTGCCGCTGTCTTTGGCAAGCTTTATCCGGCCGCGCGGAGGTCGTTTTCTTCGCCTTGTACCCATAACTCAGCCCGTTGAAGTCTAAAGTCTTGTCCGGTCGAATGACCGCGTTAGTTTGCTTCGGCCGGCCGCATCCCAGCCAGGTCCGACTAAGAAACTGAATCCGCCCAGTAAAATCATCACACGCTACTATATATAGCTTAATACCAAGGTAAATCAAGACCCGGCACAAGATTTAGCGCGAAAGCAAACAAAGCGCCCGAAATCCGCGAAATCCGGTGGCGTGGCTGCCTGGCAATCGGCGTGGCCAGTGGCGAAATCCGGCGCTTCGGCCTGAACCCACCCAAGCGCGCCCGCCTCATCCGCCCCGCCGCCGACAACTCGAGGGTCCCTCAGCACCCATCCCAAACGCTCACAGGCTGCCGCTCATTGAGGGGGTACTATGCTGCACTCACACGTCATGTCCCAGAGAACGTTTGCCTCAAAAGCATACTTTATACCATATTTCACAAGCAGGTCCGTCCCCACACAGTACTCTTTCAGCTGTTGAATCCGTTTGTTCCACACGGTCACGAAGTACGCAATTTCGTATGGGGCACTTTCACAGATATCTTCGTTCTCTATGCTGATGTCTCGGGTAGAAACACACCGCACCTCGGTTTTGACCCGATGCCGACCTCGCGGCGCTTGTTCTGGAAGGAGCCAAAAAATGTGCTCACTATCAATCGCGGTGAAAGCTCCTGCCGCCCGGTGCAATTCGCCCAAGTGTTGCAGGTCATGGCATTCTTTTCCATCCACAACACGGACGCGCCCATCTTCCATTACCACTTCAAAGGCCGTCTCTGACTCTCCTGGCGCGTCTACTGGACATGTTTTGCCCTGGATTACAAGTTTCTTGTCTCGCACGAATTCGACATTGTAAGACACATCCGCGACAGCTTTCCTGCAATCTATGCGGCTCAGTCGCCTTTCAACTTGCGCGGTGAAAGCTCTGCACGTCGCATACTGCCGCTGTACTGCCGGCAGTACGTCTGATTTTCTTGATATCACTTCGAGATCCTTCCATTTGGCGGGGTCGGCAAACCGGGGACATTCAACAGTTCATATTGATATTTCAGATGTTGCGCATAAATTATGGTGTTCCAATGCCGGGCCCGGCGCCTGGCCGTGAATTCAATTGGCTTTAAGATAGCTGGGGCGGCGGGGTTGTCAAGGCCTGTAAGACACTCGTAATCGTAATCGTAATCGGGAAGCGGGTCGCAGGAAGGGAGGAAGTCGAAAAGTCGAAGAGTTAATACGTTAACGATCCATTCCTCCAACACTCCAACACTCCATTCCTCCAATACTCCAGCACTCCAACATCTTCTTAGAGCTGTTTTTGCCATTTGCCCTGGCGGAAGCGCCAGTAGCTCATGACCACCAGGACTGCCGGACTCAAAACGCAGGCCCACCAGATATAGGGCGCGGGGAGTTGGGTCAGATAGCGGATGGCAAAGGCGCCCGGCAGCATCACCAGCCACTGCGAAATAACGGTGAAAACAAAGGGCCACCGCACATCGCCGCCGCCGATAAGCGCGCCGCCGAAGATAATTGCGCACGTGCTGAAGAAGCAGCCAAACAGGGAAATCCGCAGCATGGCCACGGTTAATTCCCGCAACGCCTCGGTCTCTTCGGGATTGCGCGAGCAAATCAGGACCACGACCGGTCCGGCAAAGATCATCAGCGCCAGGGTCACACTGCCCATCAGCAGGCCGCCCCAAAGCTGGGTCTGCCAGGTGTAGCGCCGGGCCTGCTCGAAGCGGCCGGCCCCAAGACTGTGCGACACCAGGGTCTGAAGCGCCGTGCGGATCATCAGCGCCGGCATAATCAGCATCATCTGCACGCTTGAGGCAATCGAAGCCGCCGCCAGCGGCAACTCGCCGAGCCCGGCAAAAAGGGCGAAAAAGACCATCGCGGCGCCCATCCGCACCAGGCCGGTCCCGGCCACGGGGAGCCCGACACCGAGCACCTGGCGCAGGAGGGGCCAATCGAGAAAAGCACGTTTCACGCGTTCGTAATGGCGGGTGCGGTGCAGCCAGATGATCAGGCCCAGGGCAGCCCCGAACGCCCGGCTGATGATGGTGCCCCAGGCCGCGCCGCGGACGCCCAGGCTCGGAAAATACGGCTCCCAGCCCCGAATAAGCAGCCAGGAAATCGGGATGTTCGCCGCGTTCATCAGCACCATCAGGAGCAGCGGGGTCTTGACCTGGCCGGCCGCCCGGAAAAAGGCCAGCAGGCAGAAGTTGAGGAAGAGAAAGGTCAGGCCCAGCGCCATCGTCTCGAGGTAAGCCGTGCCGTAATTCTCGATTATGCCGGTGGCCTGCAACGCCCGCAACGACGGGCGGGCGATGAGGTAAAGCACCGGGCTCAAGATCAAACCGACCGCGACCATTGCCCGTAGAGTTTGCACCGCGGTATGGCGTACCCGGGCAAAATCTTTCGCGCCGAAAGCCTGGCCGATAAAGGGGGTGGCGCCGACCGACAGGGCCATTGAAATGACGGCCACCAGGATCATCACCCGGCTACTGAGCCCCACCGCGCCGACCGCCGCCGAGCCAACGCGGCCCACCAGCCACGCGTCAACCAGGACGATACCCCGGTCAAGCACGGCATAGAGGATGTTCGGCCAGGCCATGGCAAAGATGCGGCGGCTCAGCGTCCAGGTATCATCTGGCGGGGTCAGGCTCACCGGGCAGGCTCGAGCCGGTCAAAGCCGCAATAGGGCCGCAGCACTTCGGGCACGGTCACGCTGCCGTCGGCGGCCTGGAAGTTCTCGAGCAGGGCGCAGACCACGCGGTCGGTCACCGCCGTGGACGAGATAGTGTGGACGAGGACGGTCTTGCCGCGCTCATCCTTGTAGCGGATGGCGAGGCGGCGGGCCTGGAAGTCGGTCAGATTGGTGTTCGAGGTCACCTCGCGATAGCCGCCGTAGCCGGGGAACCAGGCCTCGATGTCGTATTTCAGGTAGCCGGGCGCGCCCATGTCGCCGATGCAGACGTTGACCACGCGGTAGGGCAAGCCGAGCTGCTGCATGAGTTCCTCGGCATTGTCCTGGCAATGCCGGTGCCATTCGGGTGACTCATCCGCTTTACAAAAGATGATCTGCTCGACCTTGTGGAACTGATGAACCCGGAAGATGCCGCGGGTCTCTTTGCCGTAGCTGCCGGCCTCGGTACGGAAGCAGGGGGTGTAGGCGGTATAGCGCAACGGCAGGTCGGCGGCGGCCAGAATTTCACCGGCGTGATAGGCCACCAGGGTCTGCTCCGAGGTGCCGATGAGCGCCAAGTCCTCGCCTTCGAGCTTATAGCTCTGGTCGGCGAAGAATGGCAAATAGCCGGTGCCGAACAGGGTCTGCGCCTTGGCGGCGCAGGGGGTCATAAACAACGTATAACCCTTTTTGACCAACTCGTGCTGGGTCCAGAAGAAGAGCGCCTGGGCCAGCAGCGCGCCCCGGCCTTTCCAGTAATAAAAGCCCGACTGCGCCACCTTGGCGCCGCGCTGCGAGTCAATAATGTCCAGGATTTCGCCCAGGGCCTGGTGATCGCGCGGGGCAAAGTTACCCTCAGGCTTATCGCCCACGACCTTGATCTCGACGTTGTCTTCGTCGCTTTCACCGTCGGGCACTTCATCACTGAGGAAATTAGGCAGCCAGGCCAAGTCCTTATCTATGCTGGCCTTCAACTCGTTCATGCGGCGTTCGTTCACGGCCAATTCAGTTTTCATGGTCTTGGCCAGCTTGCGCGCTTCCGGGGTGGGTTGGGGTTCTTTCGAGCGTTGCTTGCGTTTGGCGCGCAGGTCTTCGACCACGCGCACCAGCGTCAGATATTCCTGATCCAGGCGGTACAACTTGTCCACGTCAACCTCTTCGGCGCCGCGCCGGAGGCAGTTCGCCTTGACCCGCTCCGGGTCCTGCCGCAGAATCTTGATATCGATCATTCCTCGTCCTCGTCTTCCCTGCAAAATGAAGCCTCAACGAGAAATCGCAAATGATATAGAAGCATTTTCTCGGCCGCAGAAAGTTGCACGGCCGGCGATCACGGTGTAAGTGTACGCGATGTAATTACGTTGAAAACCATAGCGAAGGAGTAAAAGATGAAAAAGCTGGTATTACTGGTGCTTCTGGGTCTGCTGGCCGGCTGCGGCGGCAAAGGCAAAGTCCAGGCCGACACCGGGCCGTTCGCCACGGCAATCGCGGCGTACCTGAGGGAAAAGAGCATGGACCTGAAGGTGAACGAGTTCAAGTCGCTCGAGGTCAAAGACGAGGCCGCCACGGCCCTGGTGACGCTGACGGCGGCTGACGAATCAATCGCCCAGATCAAGGTCCGCTGGGTCTTCGTCTTCCGCAAACAACCCAACGGTTCCTGGAAAGCAACTTCGCACCAAGTCAAATAGCTTTAGCGAAGGCGGGTCGAAGAGCGAAGCGCGCTGGAGGGCCACACTCGGTGTTTTTTCCGTTTCGCGGCCGCACGGAGCGCGACCCTCCAACTGTGTGGCCGCGGTCGCGCGGAGCGCTACCCTCCAGGGTCAGAAGCCCAGGGTAAGGGAGAGCGAAATGGCGAATCGTTCCCGGATGCTTACACTGCTGGCGCCGTACTCGATGGGCACCTCGTCGCCGCTCATGGCCGCGGCGATGTCCAGCCAAAGGGTCGGCAGATGCAGCCCCAGCCCCAGGGTGTAGACCGGACTGGACACGTCGGACTCGATATTCTCGTAGGCGCCAGCCCTTAGCGCCAGGGATTTCATGAGCTTGAATTCCGCGCCCACGGCCAGCAGACGGGATTCAAAACCATCGAGCGAATCGGTCGTGTTGGTGCTCAGATCCAGGTCCGCGGCCAGCGTGAGGCCCCCGATGGGAGAGAAGGCGACCCCGGCGCGATATTGGGGTTCCATCTTGTAGTCCTCCGTCGTCCCGGCCCGCTCGAATTCGGGTGAGTTAACGTTGCGGGCCACCAGCCCCAGGCGCAGCCGCGGCGCGGGTTTGAAGAGGATGCCGACATCGGCGGCAAGGGCGGTGCTCCTCTCTTCGTTTTTCGGGTCAGTCAGTTGGTCCACGATGTCTTGGCCGTCTTGTATCGCATCATAACGCAGGAAATTATAGTAGGTTGTGCCTTCCATCACCTTCAGGTTCACGCCAACGCCCAGTGTATTCGGAATCAGCGGCAAAGCATAAGTGAGGGCGTACTCCTGGAGCGAGATGCCGCTCAAGGTAACGCCGGTGTTGTTGCTGGTAACCGCCGGGTTGCCGCCATCGGTAGCCTGGGCGATGGTCTCGATAAGCGCGGCCTGGTCCGGGTCGGAAGTATCTATGCCGACCAGCTCCGACTGCCACACCAGTTCCTCGGCCTGGTCTTGAGTGAAGTTGCTGCCGGCGGCGATGCTGTCAGCCAAGGCTTGGCTGCCTGGATTGGTGAAGTCGAGGGAATGGTCGGCGCCGGCGCCCACGAGGTTGTCAATCCGGGTGGCCCAATCAGAATCGTCGCTGAAGGCCATGGTGAGCAGGTCCAGTTCAGGATCGGCGCCGCCATACATGGTCCAGAGCCCGGAGAAGATGAACCCGCCGCAGCCAACGCCGATCC
>SDBT01001437.1_pt1 | contig 41907 bp, 72 predicted proteins | sample 2277101 | NCBI WGS metagenome assembly SDBT01 (sample SAMN10404973, study PRJNA504765) | marine sediment metagenome | isolation source: marine sediment core GS10_PC15, 103 cmbsf | place: Arctic Ocean: Southern Knipovich Ridge | collected 2010 | reverse complement strand
GCACAACATTGGCCCTCACTTTTTTGGTTGACTAGGGTTGCGGTATGTTTAGAATTACCCTATGAATTTAGTCACTCAAAAAGTATTTTCTCAAATGGTAAATCTTACACCGCAAGCCATTTCTAAGGCAGTGCGTGCAGTTCCCCAACAAATAACAACCGTTGGAGAAGGGAGAGGAAAGAAAATTGATTTAGATGGGGCACTTACGCATACCTACATCAACGACCGTTCAGAAAATCGTGTCAAGGCGCAACAAAAGTCAGAGGTGACAAAAATGGTCGGTTCTGGACCGGGTAAAAATAGCGAAAAAACCCAAACGCAATTGGCCTTACCAATTACGCCTACGGCCACCAACAAATTACGCGATGATAGATTGAAACTGCAAAATCAAAAACTCCAAATTGAAGTTCAGGAAAAATTAGGGGTATTAATTTCCAGGGATTCGGTCACAACATGTTTTGATAAAATGTCGGTGGTTATACTTAACTACTTTAATCCACTTAGTACTAAAATAAGTCCAAAGATTTCTGCAATCTATGAAATCGTCGACCAGGAAAAAAAAGCGAAGGTAGAATTACTAATTCAAAAAGAAGTTAGTGCATGTCTAAACGCATTCAGTCGTGAAATTAAAGAAATTATTGACACCCTGGAAGATAGCATCGAACTCGAAGCATCATAAATTATAATTGACAAAATTAGTCCTGATTGTGAATATCAATATTCAAACTAGGGGCATCAGGTGATTTATTAAAAAAATTTATAAATTGATTCTACAATTCACACAAATGTGTAAAGTGTGCCACGGGAATGGAGTGATTGAGATTGACAACGGCAACGATACAATTGGTTGCAAAACTTGCGGGGGTTCTGGTGTTACCGAGTAGTATTCTAAACGGGCCATTTAATATTAATTCAATGTTGCAGCAAGCAACATTTTTTTATGTCATGGTTCTAACTTTTCTAGTAGTTTTAATTTATCTTTTCTTTAAAATATTTCACTATCTAAACAATAAGATCGATAGGCATTATTTTGTTTCATATAATTTCTACACTCCGAACGGTTTTAAATTTGGAAATTCAATTTTTGTAGAGAAGGGTCCTATATTTTCTTTCACAAAAGCACAAACTGATATTTCAAAGCAAATACTTTGCGTTGGTGCCGTGATTATAAACGATTATAAAAAATTATCAAAAAGGGAACTTAAAAAGAATAATCAATATGGAAACTTCACTTGATATAGCTGGTAACCAGGCGAGAAGTGCAAGAAATTTTCTAAAAAGACAAATTGATAAGTTTCCCACCGATCTACCAACCAAAACAATTGTTGAGCATGCCCAAGGTACGAGAATATTACCACCAGGTTCGCCGATACCAGGGCTACTAGATTTGAATATCACACCATACCTAAAAGAAATTTTAGAAAATATGTCACCGTTTAGTCCTATTCAAATTTCAAGTGTAATGAAGGCAGCGCAACTTGGTTTCACAATGGCACTCGAATGCATCCTTTGCTATTACATGGGTTATTACCCTGTAGATCAACTCTTCACATCAGCTTCAGATAAGGCCATTGAAAAATGGGCCGGTAAAAGATTAGAACCTGCAATTAATAGTTATGGTTACAGAGATTTAATTAAAACTATCGAAACAAGTTCTAATAGAAGAAGCGGCGATAAAATGTATTCGAAACAATATTACGGAATGCAATTAGATATGGTTTCGCAGCGTTCTGGTTCAGGACTTCGAGCATCAGATAAGAGAGTTGTTATAAATGATGAGATTGACGGTTCGCCGGCAAAATTAAGAGGGGGTGAGGGATATTGGATGGACGTAGTTTATGCAAGAACAAATGCCCATGCCGATAAAAGAAAAATTATAAATATATCCACGCCAACAAGAATGGATGATTCGCAAATTTTCGAGGCCTACGATGAAGGTGATAAAAGACTTTTTTACGTCCCATGTTTTGGTTGTGGTGAGAAACAACCAATCGACATCGATAGACTTGTTGCTGAAACTACAGCGGGTTTTATAACTGAAGCTTACTATCCATGTTACAAATGTGGAGAGTGTTGGCAAAATTTTCATAAAGACATCTTTTTGCCTAAAGGAATTTGGACCCCACAGAAAATTTCAAGTTCAAAGGTTATTAGGTCATATCAGATCAATGCGGCCTACTCACCAACGCCGATGCTATCCTGGGTAGAGATTTGTCAGAAAAGAGAAAGGGCCAACCAGAGCGCCGATTCTGCAAAAAAGGCGACATTTACAAACCTATACAAGGGACAACCATCAAAGGATGAAGGGAGTAAACCTAATCTAGATGTTGTAATTCAAAATCGTGGTCATTATCCATCTTTTGAGATCCCAGACAATGTGTTGTTTTTAACTATGGCCATCGACGTTCAACATGGATCGAAAAAGAATAAAAATAACCCTCAAAGGTTAGAATTAGAAATTTTAGGTCATGGTCCTGGTTATAGGACGTCATCAATTTGTTATAAAAGATTTGAGGGGCCAATTAACGATCCATTTTCAGGCGCGTGGGAAGATTTGAACCAATGGGGAATAACAACCGGCCTAAACTTTAAAAAGCAAAATGGAAAAGAATTTCCTGTCATATTAACCGGAATCGATTCGGGCGATGGAAATTACACCCATATTGTTTACCAATTTTGTAGTCGTTGGAATAATTGTTTTCCAATTAAGGGCCGAAATCAGATTGACGCAAAAGGTTTAGATAAGCGCACCAGCACCGATCATTTAAGATATAGAAGATCAAAGGTTGGTGAAGATATAATATATTTAGTTTCTACCAACCATTACAAAACAAGAACCTATAGCACTTTGAAAATTGGGCGTGGTGATTCTACAATCCCGCCAAAAGGTTTTCAGGATTTTCCAAAAGATTATGATTTAAAATATTTTAAAATGTTAACATCAGAACAGAAGTTGTTGGATGGTAATTTTTATTGCCCAAGTGGCACCAGAAACGAGGCGCTGGACGTTAGAGTTTATAATTTGGCCCTTGGCGACATATATTTGGATGAATTAGTCAAAGAACAAAAGGAATTTGCTAAAAAACAAGGTGCGACACAAGAACAGGTAGCGGAATTTGATGTTGCTTTTATAATAAAGCAATTAAAAGAAGAATTGGGGGTGGTTGATTGACTAGAAATAGTTAATTATCTATTGTTAATTTATGTCAGTAACAAATGAAATACTAAAAGCAAGATTAGACAAAAAAGTAACGCAGTTGGATAAGTTAAATATTAATTTAGACAAAATGCTCGACGATAATATTGATACGTACAAATTAGATACAGGTGTTGGAAATCAAATGGTTAAGCAGAGGACTATTAAAAATCTACAGGACGCAATAACGAAATTAGAAAAAGATATTGATTCAATTTGCGCCAGATTAAATGGTAATGGTTTAACAGTTATCACATTTCGAAGAAGGGGTATTTGTAATACGCACTAAATTATGGAAAAAAATCAAACGACATTAAGATCAAAAATTTCGGGTTTCTTTAGAGGGCCTTTTTTTAATAAAAACAAGGTACAGGGTGAACAGCAACTAACAAAACAATTATCTGGAAGCCATGGTGGCAATTCTGGTGGCGGTTTTAGTGGCGGGTTCGGTGGTTTTTCCAGTGGCGAAAAATATGCCTTCGGTTTGGCCAACGGTGGTTCTTCACAAATTTATAACAATAGGGCTATCCGGCAAAATGCCAGGGAAATGTGTAACTATTCCCCTGAAGCAATGGGTATTATTACCAGGCTTACTGAACATGTTGTTGGTACCGGCCTTAGGTTAGATTCAACACCTGAAGCCGCTCTTTTGGGAATTTCTCAAGATGAGGCAGATGAGTGGGGTCAGGATTTAAATAGAAGATTTGATTTATGGGCCAGATCAAAAATGTCGAATCGTTCCCAGGACCAAAATTTTTATCAGCTACAAAGATTATATCAATTATCACAACAAAGAGATAATGACGTTTTTGCGAGGCTGTATTATTCAAAAGATGAGAAGTTGCCCAATAAATTACAAGTTGGGTTAATTGATGCAAACCAGATTCAGGCCGATGCGTTTACATCAACGTGGGATAATTTAGTTAGTAATGATGGGATTAAAAGAAACTCTAAAGGGGTCGAAATCTCATATAGCGTTAGGGTAAAATTACCAAGTGGTGAAATTCAATTCAAAACGATAAACAGAATCGGCCCAAAATCTGGCAGAACAATGTTTATTCATGGATTCATGCCCGACTATGCCAATCAAACCAGGGGATTATCGAGACTTGCCGGAATTTTGCAAGAACTTGAGAATGTAGGGGACTTTAAATTATCCACAATTAAAAAACAAATTTCCCAATCACAATTCACTGTTTATGTGAAACCAGCACCAGATGCCCCCGCCACAAATATTGTTAAGGGTATTACGCAAAGAAATAGTGGGCCGGTCAATAGTCAAGGCGCCACAACTGCAGTTAACCCGATAGTTTCTGAAGAATGTAAATTAAGTTTTGAACCAATAGCCGAAGCACAATTCAGAACACCGGGAAGCACCGGGGTTTTTAATCTAAATGCTGGCGAAGATTTGAAGCTTCTTAAAAACGATGCCCCAGGCGAAAATTATGCCCAATATGTCGACAATGCAATGGCCTATATTTCTGCATCGAAATCTGTACCAATTGAAGTTCTATTAATGAAATTTGGTAATAACTTTTCCGCCAGTAGGGCCACGTTGGTTTTATATTGGATGATTGTTGAAATTTGGCGTCATGAAATGGCAACGGATTTTCTAAAACCAATTTGGGAAATGTTTCTTGTCGAAGAAATTGCCGCCGGTAGAGTAAAAGCGCCGGGGTTTAGCGATCCAGTTTTAAGGCAAGCTTGGCTTTGCTGTGAATTCACAGGGTCATCTATTCCAAATATCGACCCTTTAAAATCTGCTAAGGCCGCCAAAGAAAATATAGGCATGGGCGCATTAACACTTGATAAATACGCAAAAGACACAAATGGATCTTCAGGCAAAGCAAATAGGACCAGACTTAAAAAGGAAGTAGAGGAATTACCATTCAATACATTCGAGTTAAAGAATGAAAATGAAGAAGAGTTGGAAGAAGAAGAAGAAAATCAGGATGATGAATAATGAGTGCCCCGATTGCAGTTGATGTTCAAAAAGGCACTTGGACGCTTGTAGCCGAAGGGGTTTCATACGGGATTATCCATCAGATAACCCAAAGCCTAACATATGTTCATACTTGGCGCGATTTTGGTACCGCCCCGCCTACAGGCGACCCTATTGACGAGGGGATAAGGATAGCCGCAAGATCAATTCCAATAAGATCAAATAGAAAAATTGACGTTTACCTTGCCACAATAGAAGAACCTGGAAAAGTGAGGGTTGATATTGCAGAATAGAAACGAAGGCCAATTTATAGGCCCCGGTCATGGAACCGAGGTGGCAATTGTAGAAAGCGAAGGTAGATTCAAGGGTGCCGTTTCGCCAGCTGGTGCAATGGAGGTTGGTGAATTAATAAGGCTTACCGGGGGAAATTTCGAAATAAACATTCTGCCTCATAGATGGAAGGTATTCGAAGATAATGGTGCAACTCAATCTGTAGTTGAAGGCGAATTGGTTCTCCAAACTGGAGTGGGCGTAAATGGAAAAGTGGCCGTTCAATCTTTCAATAGGGCCGAATTTGTAACTGCAACATTTAATAAGGCGCACCTGGCAGTTTTTATCGACTTCGCCGCTGTCGATCTTAGAACAAGATTTGGGATGTTTGATCCAGTGGAACCCTTTGACCAGGGCGACGGGATTTTTCTCGAAGTTGTAAACGGAAACATGCAATTTGTTAGAAGAAAAGGTGGGTTGGTCGATGAAATTGTTGATGAAGCCGATTTTGATTTCACAAAAAACTTTGTAAAAAACGCAAACGTCAATATATATGAAATAGTTTTTAATGCTGGTTCTGCAATTTTGTATCAAAATAGAAAAATCATTCACACAATGAGATTTGTAGATGAAGTTGGTTATGAAACCGTTCACCTTCCAGTTGCAATTGAAATAGAAAGTTTAAATGGATTAGGGGCGAATCGGATAACTAAAACTAGAGGCTTTGCTTGTTCAAGAATCGGCACTGCATCAGCAATTCCAGAAAAATTTAATATTGTGGCCTCTGGGAACGGAATTATAAAACATGGCCCAGGGCAAGTTGAAAGAATTGTTCTTGGTGAAGTTGGGGCCGGAAATTCAACACTTACTTTGTTGGATGGAAATGATATTTTCTTTGGACCTATTAGTTTAACAAAAGCACTTTTTAGCCTTGAGATTGGAGCATCATTTAGTAATAATTTAAATTTTATAACAACGGGCGCGGGGTTTTCGACCATGGTGGTGTACAAATGATAGAAGAAAGTTTTTATAAACCGTTAATTTCGGGCCAGCAAGATTCGAGTGAACATTTAATCGAGAATGGCAAAACATTATACCTTTCTGAATTAGGAGGGGACGCATCCTTTGACTCTCAAACTGTAGTTTCTATAGTGATCGAAGATGCGGGGGGAACTGAAATTATTTTTTCAACATCTGGTTCACAAAAAAGGAATACTACTAGGGAATTTATCGGAGACGGTGTAAGAAAAATTATAATTAATATTACCAATAATATGCCAACCCCTCAAACTATTGGTGCTTACTGGATAGGAAGAGAGTTATAGCGTTATGATTATACAGTGCAAAAAACTAACCTATTAATTTATAAAGTTAATATTGTAAATATCAGAATAATTAATTAATCTATCCGAAGGGAATATATATGGGACTTAAAAACGAAATTAGACTTGCTGAAAAAATGATGGCCGAACCGTGGTTAATGCAAACTAGTCAATATGAAATAATGAGGGTCAAATTTGACCTATACCAGAAAGATCCGAATGCCTTCATTCGCAATATATGGGAAAAGGGAGTCGCCCAAGGTCTTTTAGAGAAACCCAAAAATGAAGAAAATAGTAATGATGATAAAAATATGCAACCGAAGGGTGATTTTTTTGCCGATTTATTTGGGATTAAAGCGCCGGCAATATTAGAATTTGATAGGGATAATAAAAAAGCCACTATTAATGTAACTGGTTCCCTTGTCGATATTCATACTTGTGCCACAATCGTCGAAGGTTTTACGTCCTATGCAGATATTGGTGCGGCCATCGACGAAATAGTCGAAGATGGTAAGGCCGAAACAGTCATTTTCAATTTCGATTCGCCTGGTGGCATGGTTTCTGGTGTTGACGCGTTATCTCAAAAAATAAAAAGTATGGAAATACATACCATTGCCCATATTAATGATATGGCCGCAAGCGCCGCATTTTGGCTGGCATCACAGACCGATGAAATCGTGGCAAAATCTAGAACTGCGTTTGTTGGAAGTATTGGCGTTGTGATTGAATTTTTTGACGGCACCAGGGCATTGAAAGATGCGGGTTTTGATAAGGTTCAATTAGTTTCTGATGGGGCGCCTGATAAACGGCCGGATCTTGAAACTTCAGAAGGGCGAAGAAAAATAATTTCAAGATTAAATGACATTCATAATGTTTTCGTGGAGCGCGTCGCAAGTGGGCGTGGCGTTAGTACCGCGATTGTTACTGAAAAATTTGGAAGGGGCGACGTTGTTATTTCTTCAAAAGCAATTCTTGTAAATATGATTGACAAAATAGAAGATGGAAGTGAAAATAAATCAAATACTTCAGAAACAGAAATTTCCGTGGAGGAAAATGTGGATTTAAAAGCTTTGTTAGACAGTAACCCAGGGGCAAAAATCGAGCATGAGAGTGCAATTACGGTTGCAAGCGATAATGCTGTAAAAATTGCGCTTGAGGCGAATGAAAAAAAGAGAGAAGAAAGTACAAAATCAAATATTGAAATCGCTTCAAAAATTCTTTTAAGCGACACATACCCTAAGGCCGTTAAGGGATTAGCAATTCAGGTTGCCGCTGGTAAAACAGATGCAACCGCGCTGAATACTACAGTTGCAGTTTTCGACCAACAAGCCGAACAAATATTAAGCGATAAGGCAGATCTAGAAACTAAAAATGATGGCGATACCCCCCCAGTAGTGGACGGCGAAGAGTCTAAAGACGGTGTAATTAGAAGCGCCGAAGATATGAAGGCAGCAGTAGAGAGAATGAAGCAATCTTAAAAATAATAATTTAATCGGAGTATTAAATGGAAGTTCAAAGTAGCGTAAATAATATAAATGTCCCTTTTTTCCTTGATTCTCAAGGGGCTTATAACCAAAGTGGGCAAACTATATTTGGCGATGGTGCCAGAGTTGGCGATTTAAAATTTGGTACCGTTATGGCCCAAAATGCTGTCACTAAAAAATGGTTTCCTCATACCGACCCCGCCGCCATTGACGGGACCGCGAGGCCAAGAGGAATTTATATTGGTGAAGATATTCCAGAGGCCACTTTAAAAGCTGGTGATGTTGAAGATTCCAGAATATTATTGGGCGGGACTGCACTAGTTAATGAAAGTTTAGTTATTTTTGAAGTTGGAGATAAAGATACCACCTTCGCCCCAGGAAATGTTCAAATGTCTAGGTTGGAAGATTTACTAGCTGAAATTGGAATATTTTTTGGACAATTTGAAAATAATAGTGAATTAGAAAACGCATAACAACTTAACGAGGTAAATAAATATGCAAGCACCAGATAATTTTACAAAAGTATGGGCCATGGCCTTCGATGAGAGGGAAGTTGTTGCGGTTTCTACAGGATTCCAGGCATTTTTTGGAAGTCCAGTAACCGGCGGGCTAACGATTTTTAGCAATAACCAACTACAGGTCGATATTGATATTATAAGGGCCAATGAAATGATAGCCGCCACAGTTACACGCGGTTCAGATTCCAGCCGGGATAAAAATACTAAAAATACCTCTGGTGAGCAATTTACAAGCTTCGGTAGAGTTTTCCCACTCATAGAAGAAGAGTCAACAATCACTTCGGATCAAATTTTAGTTAGAGGGGTAGGGGAAACACCTTATCAGGCTTTAACTAGAGTGGACCGCATGCGAAGATTGGCCAAAAGAAATATCGATGCACACCATAGAAGAATTATTAGAACTTTTGAAGTTCTCGCAGCTCAATCGATATTAACCGGCAAGCAAGAAACAATTATCGGAACTACAAATAATAGTTTAATTTACGATTTTAAAAGAAATGCCGGTAATACAATTTCCGTTGGCCTTAACTGGGACCAGCCGCTATCAGATCCAATTGGTGATATTGATACTCTCTGTATCCAAATTAGAAAAACCGCCAGAATCGACCCTGATATGGCCGTGTTTTCTGATGACGGAATGGATTTATTTCTTAAAAATGATCTTGTAAAAGAAAAAGCAGATAATCGAAGATTTAATCTAGTTCAGATTGATGACGATAGTAAGGCCCCTGCAAATATGAAGCGATTCATGGATAGCGGGTTCAAACTTAGAGGTAAACTAAGAACACCAAAAGGGTACACTCTTTGGCTATTCACCTACTCAGATAGATTTGATGACGCCAATGGTGTTAGTCAAAAATATATGCCAGATGGAAAAGTCTTGATTGCTTCTTCAATGGCAAGGGCCGATAGGTATTTTGGTCCCGCCGATGCACTTCCAAATTCTGAAGCAAGGCTTCAAATTGCTTCACAACTTTTTGGAATTGAGAATGCCGACGCACTACCAATGCCACCCGTTAAGAACGGTGCGCTACTAGATTTTAGAATGTTTCACCATGATGTTTATTGGCATGCAAATAATAAAGGTGTTGTAAATAGAACACAAGCGGCCCCAATCTTTGCACCAACTCATACTGATGCATTTGGAGTGCTTGAAGATTTTATTTAAAAGTAATAATTGGACAAGTTTAACAGTTAACTAATTTATAAAGGTTTTATATTATGAATGATAAAAAGAAAATGTTTTGGAATTCTAAATCAGTCCTGCTTTTAGGCGGAAAAGAATATAAAGAGGGTAACGAAGTTGAAGTTGGAAAACTTACTAAAGTTAAATTGGAATCCTTAATAAAATCTAAAAAACTTGTTGATAAAATAGATTCTGCAACCGCTACTGATTTAAAACAAAAGGCAGTGGGCGCTTTAAAGAAAAAGAATACTGAACTGCAAAGAGAAGTTACGGAACTAAAGCAAAAAGAGCAAGCTTTTGATTCTGTAAAGGAATCTAACGAAACCTTAACCACAGAAAACGAAAGGCTTAAATCTGAAAACGAGCAACTCAAAAAAGATTTGGCCGAAGCAACGAAAAAATAACCTGGTGATATATGAGCGAAGAAAAAGAAAAAAAAGTCACTAAAAAGGTTCTCAAGAAAAAAACCTATGAGGCCGGCAAAAAGGTCAAAAAGGAATTCGTCGATGTCGAAGTTTCCCTGGAAGCAAAAGGTAATGGCGAAAAGACATCAAAACCAAAAGCCCCAAAAAAGGCAAGTTCAACCGGGTTACATAACGACGGGAAATGAATTTAAGGGCGAAGGTTGTTGAGGACCTACAAACCACTTTAGAAAAACAGAGCGATTGGGGTTTACCAATCGTTCTTACTTCCCCAAACGGCGATAGACAAAAATTAAAAAAAGATTCTGAAGATCCATTAACTGGCCAAATTCTTTATGAGAATAAAGAATGGAAACCCGATACTGGCGAAGATGTTATTGTTGACGAACCACTTGTGGTTTTACGATTGGCCTCACTTGAAATCGAACCAAAACCAGGCGAAAATTGGGCCGTTCAAATTCCGATAACCCCCGACCCTGATGCGCCACTTATTGTGTTTTTATTAAATAAAGATAAGGGAATCGAGTTCAACAGAGGGATGGGGCTAATTACACTTTATTTATCTAAGGCGAAGCAAATATGATGATGTTCAGGCAAGTAAAGGCCGCAATACAGCAACTTTTGATAGATCAGGGCGACGCAGAATTTAGGGTTCTTGGATCACAAAAAAATAACAAAAATTCAATTTCTTTCACAGATAAAAATAGAGCGGTCGAAGTCTACTTCAAACAACTCGACTCACCTAAGGATTTAAACCCTCAAACAGGCCCCACTAAGAACAATATAACCATTATGGTCGAATTCACCGTTGCGGCCGAATCTGAAGTTGATTTAAATGTTTTAACCGATGAGGGCGCGACGGCGGAGCAATATGCCATTGCGTTAGCGGCGCATAAAGAAGGTTCTGACACTTGCGACCAATCTATGGATGAGCTAATGGATTTGGTTTATCAAATTTTAATGGACCCTAGAAATAGAAGGTTAGGGTTTAGCGCAAAAGTTATTTCTAATAGATGGGTTGACAGAATTTTAAAAGATGACCCTAATCCGAGGGGGCAATTAGTTGTGTTAACGGGTTCTCTGAATTATAATTGTCGTGTAAGCGATCAAATTACAGGTGCGATACCAGTACCAAGCGATGATGTCGATATTGAAATTATAAATAATGGCGATGATAAAACAAAAACAGGACAAATAATAAAAAGCACATAGGAGATATATAAGATGAGCAGCCAAATACTACCAACTTCACTTGCAGCGGCCAATGGTGTTTCAGCACAGAATAAAACATTTGAACCAAATGCAAATGTTTTAAAAAGAAAAATGATTATCGTTGGAATGATTGATCCAACCATTAATGGTGTCGTTGCTAATGTCCCAGTACAAATTATTTCCGCTAAACAGGCCGGCGCACTTTTTGGGTTTGGTTTCCAGCTTCATAGACTTGTTGAAAAGGCTTTTGATACAAATAATAATATTGAAACATGGGTTATCCCACAGGATGAGGCCGGCGGCGGTGTTAAAGCTGACGGTTCGGTGACATTTTCAGGACCGGCAACGGGTTCCGGTGTTGCTAATCTTTATGTCGGTGGCGAACTAAACGCCAGCTTTGATGTTACAAGTGGCGACACGGCCACTCAAATTGTTGCTGGGTTGTTTGCAGATTTTGCAGCAAATGGGCCGCAAAATTCACCAACACTTCCAACTATTAATGGTGGTAATCCTGAAAAACTAGATTTAATTGTTAAAAATAGGGGAACCTACGGAAACGAATATGATATTTCTATAAACTTAGAAGCAACTGAAAAAGATGCACCAGGAATCGGCGCAGTCGTTATACCAATGCTCAATGGCTTAACAAACCCGAATCTCCAAGATGCCCTTGATGGCCTTGGAACTGAAGATAATCAAAATGAGAAACATTTTACAATGTTGGTACACGGATATGGACAGGAAGTTACTGCACTCGATATTATTTCAAATTACAATGGCCCCGGAAATACTTTTGTTGGCAACTATAGCAAGCTTGTTTCACGTCCTTTTGTAGCCGTAACCGGCGACACCGATCCAGATGAGGCGGCATTAGTTGCACTACGGGCTTTGGCCGATACCAGGAAATTGGATAGAACTAATTTTGTAGTTCCAGCGCCAGGTTCACAGACACACCCATCAGAAATTGGGGCACTTGTTGCTGGCGTTGTTGAGGCAACCGCAAATGTTAGAGCTGAAGAAGGTTATATTGATAAACCAATTCCAGGCGCAAGATTTGGCGACGATTCAGAACGATGGACTAATAAATATTCTAATAGAGATTTGGCCGTAAAAGGTGGCGTTTCTACAACCTTAGTTAAGGGCAATCAATTAACAATTCAAAACCTGGCAACATTTTATAGGCCAGATGATGTTGCCGAAGAATCTAACGGTTTCAGATCCGTAAGAAATATCGCAATAATTCAAAACGTAATTGAAACAGTCAGACTTAGATTTGAATTACCAAAATGGAAGAACACAACTATAGTTGATGATGTTTCAAATGTTACCGACCCTGCAAGTAAAGCAAAAGCAAGGGACGTCGATTCGGTCATTGATGAATTTGTTGACCTGGCCGAAGATTTCGCCAGCAAAGCATGGGTTTTTTCTGCCAGCTTTACAATCGATAAACTTAGGGAAGGTGGTCAAGTTTTAATAAGAGGCAATGGTACTGGTTTCGACACCAAGCTACCAATTATCTTATCGGGCGAAGGTGGCATTTTTGATACTACCGTCGAATTCGATACAAGCTTGGCAGTTTTTCTTTAATTAAAATTTAATGGAGGTTTTATAAAATGAGCGCAGATACTACAGGATCGATTGAACGATGCAAACTTGATGGCCTAGATGTTGATGTTTTGGCGTCGGCCAATCTAAATATCATGCATGGTGATAATAACGAGGCCGTTGAGCATTCTGGTGGCAACTCTAAAAAGGTTACTAAAAGAGCAAAGAAGATTGAAAGTCTTGATTTAAATGTTTCTGCGACAGAGGCCAAAATTATCGAAGGTCTTTCAAAACTATCTAGATTCCCTTTTTCAGTAACCAATGCATCTGGCGACACCTATAGAGGTCCAGCATTCATCAACATTGAGAGCTATAACACTGAAGATGGTAAAATGACTTTAACGGTAACGCCTAAAAGTAAGGATGGATTCGTTCTATTTGAAGGTTAATTTTAAATAATTTCGGGAGTAATTTATGGAAAATCAAGATGTCGCAACTGATGCGGGCGAAAATGAACAACCACCAATAGAATTAAAACGCAGTGGTGAAACTGAACCAAGTCTAGATGAAACTCAAGGCACATTCAAATTAAGTAAAGAAGCCGCCAATAAACAAATGGAAGTTCTTTTAGATCACTATGAAGTTGATATGGAAGATAAACATGGCAAAGAAACCGATGAATATAAAGCGTTCTGCACCTTAAAAAGAGATATGATAGGGGGAATTAGGCGTGGCAAAATTTATTTTGATTCAGATGAAAAACTAGGCTTTATGGTTATTCAAAAACTGAAATCGGGCGAAGTCATTAAATACAGAGAATTAAGTGGTAATGATAGAGTGATGATGGGAAAATATAAAAAGCATATCGAAAAGGTTTACGGTCTATTAGCAGCTATGGCCAGAGACTTGGACATTATGGATATTAGAAAATTAAAAGGTCCTGACTCAAAAAGAGCGGAACTTATCGGAACCTTCCTTTTGCTAATATAGTCCAAAAACAAAGATTTCACGACATGATAGGGGCCATGTTTTACAGAGTGAAAGATACAGAAGTCGTGGGGAGAATGTTTTACCACGAATTACATTATTGGTACCAAATCCATAAAGCAATTGAGAAGGGTTATAAAAATCAAGTAGATAATATCGGTAAATAAAATGGGCGTTAATAGGGTAATAGTTGAAAGCGTATTTGCAGCAAGGGATAAGCTGTCAAAAACTATTGAGAAGATGACCAGAAAATCAGATAAATTTGGCGGCACCACCGAAGCTGCGTTCAAAAAAGCATCAAAATCTGCATCAAAATTTGGAAATATAACAAAGGGAATTCTTGCCGCGAATGTTATCGGTAAGGGCTTCGCTTTATTGAACCGAGGTGTTAGTTCAGCAGTCGATGGATTTATAACATATGACGATGCAATTGTTTCAGCATCGGCCAAATTTAAAGGCCTAAATTTGACCACTGAAGCCGGCCTGGCGACTATGGAAAGATTAAAGAAAACCGCAAGGGATGTTGGGGCAACAACCAAGTTTTCTGCAACTGAAGCGGCCGAAGGGTTGGATTTTTTAGCATTGGCCGGGTTTAGTGCTGAACAGGCAATGGCGGCGCTACCTGATGTCACTGCCCTGGCAACGGTTGGGCAAATTGATCTTGGGAGGGCCGTAGATATTGCATCGGATTCCCTTGGTGCATTTGGATTAATGACAAAAGATTCAGCACAACTTCAGAAGAATTTAGCAAGGGTCAATGATAATCTTGCACTCACGATGGCATCGACCAACACAAATATCGAAGATATGTTTGAGGCCATTAAAAAAGGTGCGCCCGATTTTACGGCCGCCGGCCAAAGTATCGAAACATTTACTGCGCTCTTAGGTGTTCTGGCAAATTCTGGTAAAAAAGGAAGTGAAGCTGGCATTGCACTTAAAACGATGATGTTAAGATTAACTAAATCAAGTCCAAAAGTTCAGGCGAAAATTAAAGAATTAAATATTACAGTCAAAGATAATAATGGGAATTTTAGAGACGCCATTGACATTTTAGAAGATGTCGAAAAGGCAACTAAAAATATGGGAACCGCCACCAGGGCGCAAGCATTAAATATTATCTTTGGCGATAGGGCCGTCGGTGCATTAAATATTTTACTAAAAGACGGCACAAAAAGTTTGAGAGAGTTTAGACAAGCACAAATAGATTCGGCTGGCGCCGCCAGAAAGATGGCCGATGTTATAGAAAAGTCATTAGGTAATAGACTTAAAAGTTTACAGTCGGCGGCCTTAGAATTTGCCTTCAATTTTTTAGAAGCCTTCAAAAAAGATGGCGTCGACGGCGTGGAATCTTTAATCTCTGCTATTAGAAAATTCGATCCATCAGGAATGATTGATGGAATTAAAACCGTCGCATCCGTTATCGGTGATATGTTTACCCTGGTAAAATCGTTGTTAATTATTACCTCACCGCTTACTGCGGCGTGGGCGGCCTATAACATAGTGATTGGATTAGCTTCTATAAAAACAATTGCGCTTGGTGTGGGCACCAGTGTTTTAACTGCAGCACAATGGCTGTTAAATATTGCAATGACCGCAAACCCAATTGGTTTAATTGTTGCCGGCGTTGTGGGATTAATCGCACTTGTTGTTTTGTTGGTTACGAAATGGGATGTTGTAAAAACTGCTATTGTAGATGGGGCCATGGCGATCTTTAATATATTTAGTAAAATATTTAAACTCGCATCAAATTTAGGTGGTGCCGCCCTTGAATTTATATTTGGAAGCAGTGAGGAAAAGGAAGTAAAAGGCACCGCCACAACAAAGGGTGATAATGCCGAAAGTCCAATAATTTTTAGGCCGCCAAATGAAAATGAGCAAGCAGCACAAAAGGTAAGTTTCGAAGCGTTGTTAAGTTTTGAAAATGCACCGGCCGGATTGACGGGGCAAAGCAGAACCAGGGGCGCACCAGCAATTCCATTGGCCGGGTTAGGCACGCAATAATGAGCGCCGAAGATAGGGTTGCCCCGAGTATCAAATTCATTTCGCCGAACGGAACCGAGTTCGAGGCCTTTTGGGCCGGGAACAATAAATCAAAAGCAAAAAAATTAGGTAAATTTTCAGCACCAGATATTAAGGGAACTAGAATTCAGGATTTAGATATGCTGGGTGAGGTTTACCCCCTTACGTTTTGGTTTGAGGGAGAAACCCATGACCTTTTGGGGCAAGCAATGTGGCTGGCCTTAGATGAAAAAGGCCCATGGACGATTCAGCACCCTATTGATGGCAGGTTGAGACTTCAGTTATCTCAAGTAACTAGAAAAGATCAACCAATTAAAGATGCCGATAGAACTATTTTTGAAACGACATGGCTAATTCCATTAGAAGAAATTGATTTAATTTCAAGCGCGAGTTTGAAGGCGCAAATATTAGAACAACTAAACGAAGTTAATGAAAGAATTGCAGAACAATTGGCAGCGGCATCAAACCAGGATACGGCGTCAAGAATTCAGGCCTTGAAAGATTCGGCCACACAAGTTTCAAACGCAATCACAAATGGTTTAGCGAGGATTTCAGAATTAAGTGCTGATATTCAAAATATTACAACCGAAGTTCAAAGGGCAACAACAACTGGACTTGGAAATCCTACCGTTGCAGTTGGTAGCCTTGCGACTCAATTATCATTTTTGGCCCAAACACCGGCCAGAGCGACCGATAATGTTAGTGATAGAATGAACGCCTATTTAAATGTTGGAAGAAATCTATTTGGGGAACCTGCAGAAAATCCAACATTTGAGGCCAGAAACGATATTGCAGTAAGGGAAGCGGGGTTAAATGCACTGGCGGCCACATTACCGTTAATAGTCTCAACCGGCGTGATTAATACCAGGACTGAGGCCATTGAATTTTCTGAGGCCATCCAGGCGTTCTTTGATGATATGACCGATAGTTTAGATGAAACCCAGAAAATCTTCGAAAACAATCTTATCGGTTCGCAGTATTTCTCACAATCAGCAAGCTTTAATGATTTAGCATTATTGATTTCACTTGGTTTAGAATTCCTACTCAGAACATTTTTTGATTTAAAAATTGAAAAAAGAATTGTTTTAACCGAACGTATATCACCGATAGCCCTGGTTATTAAAGAACTTGGCGAATTAGGTGATAATGACATCAACCTAGACCTTTTTATAGCTTCAAATAAATTAAAAAATACAGAAATTCTTTTGCTTCCAATTGGTAAGCAGGTCGTTTTCTATGTCTAGACCTATCCCAGGCAAACAATATGAAGTTCAAAAAGAAAACAGTTTATCTCAAATTGCCGAACTCGCATATGGAGATCCATCGAAATGGGGAATCATATTTGAGGCCAACCAAAGAAATTTAAGAAGTGGCAAGCCAGATATAATTTTCCCAGGCGAACTTTTAATAATTCCAGAGCTAACAGAGGTTAAGGATGCCTTAGATAAATTGCTCGACGTCGATGAAAATAAAAAAGGATTTAGAATTGAAGTTGATGGTCGCGAATTAAAAATTCAATCAGGTAAAATAATTAGAACAATGGATACCGCCGCCGATGCTTGGACGGCTGTTATTGAATGGACGCCTGGCGCTGATAAATTTCTCGATAAGGTCACGGCCCCTTATTCTTTTGCGCCATCAAAAGCATTTATTGACGATACTAGGCTGGTAACCGGCCCACTGATGATGTCAAACCCAAAATTAGATAGTGAAGGTAGGACAAAAGATTTACACGGATTTTCTGCAACAATTGCCATCGTCGATTCAAATTTACACCCAGATACTTTTGAGCAAAATAATATATCACTACTCCAAAGGGCGCAAAAATTAATGAACCCTTATGGCCTAAAGGTCATCACTGAAAATGGTGTTGATGCAACCGCATTATTTGACAGGGTTTCAGCTACAAAACAAGAAAAGGTTTTCGACCATATAGCAAAGCTGGCAAAACAAAGGAATATATTAGTTTCGTCTACCCCTTTAGGAAATCTCTTATTAACTAGGGCCAACACCACTTCGCCACCAGTAGATATTATTGAAGAATCAATAAACCCCGACACTGAGAATTTTGAAGCGAAATTTGATGGCCGCCAAAGGTTTAGTTCCTGGCGTGTAACTTGTAAAACTCCAAAAAAGGGTGATACAAAAAGCGCCACTTCGATTGATAAAAATGTTCCAATTACCAGGCATAGAAATATAACCGTCGATAATGCCAACAAGGGAAATATTCAACAAGTTGCAGATTGGGAACGCTCGAAAAGATTTATTGATGCACTAACGATTCCTTTCTTTGTGCCAAGTTGGTATGATTCAAGGGGTAGATTGTGGCGCGAAAATACGAGGGTTACAATTAAGTCGCCTACCATTGGTGTAGCGGAAGGCTTTACGTTCTTAATTAGACAAGTTGAATATAATCAAAACGAAGATTCAAGAACTGCCATCTTACAATTAGTACCACCACAGGTTTATACTGGTGAAGTAGTTCAAGAACCCTGGAAGATTTAATGATTGATATAGAAATTGGAACTATTAAAAACATTGAACGAAAAAAAAATAGAGACGGTAATAATTTTGTCAGGATGCTGACGTGTCAAGTTTCTGATGACCAGGATAATATTTCAGTTGAATTAATTAACCCCGCCGGCGAAGATAGCGTCCCGAATATCAATGATCCAGTTTTGGTTATTTCAGTAGGCGATGCCAATAAATACGGTTTTAGCATGGATAGCGATTTGGACGTTTCGCTGCTGGTTAGTAATGGTGAAAGATTATTTTTTTCAAGGGATGGTATTAATATAAAGGCCCAACTTTTCCTAAACAAATTAGGCGAAATAATATTAAATCAAGGCGCTGGATTTGCGGTCGAATTTAATGCCTTAAAATCAGATTTAGCAGATACAAATACATTAATCAAAAACCATATCCACGGGGGTGTCACGGTTGGCGGTGGCTCTACTGGCGTCGTTAGCAATGTACCCGGTGATTTTTTTGATATTGATTCTTCAAAGGTTGAGAAGGTGAAGTTATGATTGACGCATTTCAGGGCGACCCGGCCATTAAATTTACGATTGATGGCACAACACTAAAATTCATCGATGGCCAGCCTGTAATGGATTTGGGCTATGAAAATACCGTATTACTATCGCTATTCACCGAAGAAGGCTGGGTTGGAAATATTTTCGCAGATACAGAAGGCGAGATTCTTGGTTCAAAATTTTTAGAAGCAACGCGCCAAACAATCACAATTTTGTCACTGGAAGATATTAGGAAGGAAGCGATTAACGCACTTCAATGGCTGGTAGATGACGGCCAATTTAAAGCAGTGGATGTCACGGTGATAAACACGACGGCCAGTAATATCTTTGTTAGAATTACGATAACCCCCCCGAATGGTGAAGCAGTAAATTTAACATTAGAAAATTTTGGGGCAACGTGGAGATTCCAAAAGGAAGATCCGGTCAATAGGAGACTTGCTTAAATGCCCGGTCAAATACCAACTACAAAAGAAATTCGTGACACCAACCTGGCAAAATTCGAAGCGCAGTTGGGTCAGGACGCACCAGCACAAAAAAAATCATTTTTAAGGGTTCAATCTGCCATGAATGCCCTAAATATTACACCAATTTATAAATTTGCAACCGAGAGAATACTGCAAAACCTTGCTACCAATGCAACTGGTGATGACCTATCGGCGATAGGAAAAGAATACGGTGTAAATAAAATTTTAGAAACAAAAGCAAGATTAGAGATAACTTTAAACGCTGCGCCCGCAACCGTTGTTGGGCCGCCAAGAACCTATGTTGGTAACCTAAATGGGATTAGATATAATATCGACGCCCAGGTGGCCGAAGCTGGTGGGGTAATAGTTTTAAATCTAACCGCCCAAACCGCTGGTGATATTGGAAACCTTGATATTGGGACCGGCCTAACAATTGATTCAAATGTTCCAGGCGCCGAATCTGATGCGCTTGTCACGGATGTTTTAGAGATTGGCGTACCCGAAGAAGATCAAGAAGTTTATCGCGCAAAAGTTTTAGATGCTATTAGGGCCGGTGGCGGTGGTGGTAATAGTTCTGACCTTAGAATTTTTGCCCAGGAAACGCCCGGGGTTAAAAGGGCCTATCCATTTTCTGCTTTGCCAGAATCAGTTGTTGCAGAATCTTCACCACCTGATAGAACAGTTTACATCGAGGCCGTAACAACGATTGACCCCGATGGTATTGCGCCAGCCCCATTATTGGCCGCTGCCAGGGCGTCACTTGTCACAGACCCCGTAACTGGAAGAGAACGATTACAATTAGGATTAACAGACGAACATTTATTTGTGGTTTCAATTACCAGGGAAAGTTTTTTCGTTGAAATTAGGGGGCTAAATGTTCCAATAGAAAAAGAAGCGCAGTTAGAAATAGATATTGATGCTGCTTTGAAACTATATTTTCTATCGCTTTCTACATTTGTGGAAGGACTTGACCCCGATTTTGAAAAGAACGATATAATCACAGACCCTAGTATTTCAAATGTAGTTCAGGATGTACTAAGCGCCGCCGGCGCGTCGGCCACAGGGGTTGGATTTGGATTAACAGCGGCGCCTGGGGTGTTTTTAGGTTCTTTTCAATTGGCGCCCGGTCAACTTGCAAAACTAATTTCAACCACGTTTGTATAATGAGCGAATTAACCAGACAAATAATTGATTCAATTCTACCTAAAGGCGTTGCATGGGATGTTGCCGTTGGTTTAGATTTTGATAAATACCTGGAAGGTGATGCCGAAAATTATGATGACATCATTGATTTTTTAAGCAAGCTTGCGTTCATTAGAAATCCATTTACAACGCCTATAGAACTTTTAGGGGAATTGGAAATTGAATATGGGGTTTCATTTAATTCGTCGTTGACTGAAGAGCAAAGAAGAAGTTTTTTAGCATCCATTGTTTTTGCAAAAGATGAAAATGGTGAAAGGGATACGCTGGAAGATAGATTAAATCAAGCAGGGTTTCCCGTTCAGGTTCACCAAAACGACAAGGCCATTGATCCAGAAATTATTAGAGATAATAATTTCTCTGCATTTTGTGGTAACGAAAGTTCAGTTTGTGGCAATGAAACAGCGTTTTGTCAAAGAATCGGTGGCGAGCTGATTGTCAATGGCGATAGGTTCAAACAGGTTCCCTTATTCACTACGGTATGTGGAAACCCTGACGCGGTTTGTGGCAATGAAACTGCGCTATGCGGGGCATCTAGTGGCCTAGTCCTTTTTAAAATAGATTATAATACGCCTACCGACCCGGCGAATTTCCCTTTTGTATTTTTCATTGGTGGCGATGCAACAAAAGACGGTCAGGGCTTTATTACCGATATTGAGCGGATTATATTGCCACCTGAGGCAAGAAAGGAATTTATAAAAATAGTTCTAAAATATAAACCCATTTACACATGGGCGTTATCCGTTGTAGATTTTATGTAAGGAGTTTTTAATGCAAGATTATTCGGTTTTCCTAGTCAATTCTAATGGTCAGGCGTTTCCCAACACTGAAGCCGTGAATTCTACAGGGCCTCAGGCCCAAGATGGAACGGAGTTAATAAAGGCCTTAGTTGATAATGGCATTATGGGGTGGCAACAACCACTTTTAGATTTCGCCGGACTTACACCAAATGGTGCCGCTGAGATCCTTGGGAATTCGCAAATTCTTGATTCATTAAAAATATCTTTTGGCCATCCTGGTGAAATGGTTGGCTGGTTTGGTAAGGATGACCCTGCAACACTGAATTTGAAGCTTCTTCTTCTTCACGGGCAAGGGATATTGATAGCCGATTTTGCAGATTTGGATGCCGCCGTTTATGTTGGTGATGCGGCAAACCCAACTGCAGGTGCTTTTTTTCGCGCTAATGATGCTGGCGGGGCAGTGAGAAATACCGCTGGAACCTTTTTAATTTTACCAGATGCCAGAGGTTTATTTCCTAGATTTCTTGACGAAACTGGCTTAGTTGACCCAGATGGGGTGACAAGATTGCCTGGTGAATTTCAGGATGAGGCGTTGCAAGAACACAGCCACGCAATCGGAAATTCAGCTCAAGCGGCTGGAAACGGTGGCGGCGGTAGTATTCTAACGGCCGGCAATTTACCATTTCAGGATCTTGATAATGGGTTTGTAAATCCACTAGGTTTTGGTCCAGAGACTAGACCGAAAAATATAACTGTTAAACCTTGTATAAGATTTTAGGGGCAAGAAAATGAAAAGAACTATTTTATTTGATGATATAGACGGATTGAAGGTTGTAAAAGGTTTCAGCCATAAAGTTTTAAATAATGTCGGGGGAAGAAAAAAACTGTCGGTCGAAGCTGGTAAAACTGACGAACATGCGGCACTGGAAGAATTTATGGCCGCGAATCTTCCTTTCAAAAAAGACGTAACTAGAAATGAAAGAGCGAAACTTTTAGGGGTTTATAAAAAATTACAAAATACATTAGCTGTAAAAACTAAGAAGCTTGCCCCAGCCGCTGTTCAATATTTCGAACTAAAAAATGGCGAAATGGAAATCACCGACGTCTTATTTGAAACAGGCAAAACGGCTTTAAAAGATTCCAGGGCTAATAGAAAACTTTTAATTTTCGACCCCGATGCCCAAAATGAAAAATATTCTGAAATGGATGACAAGAAAAGTATCGCTTTCTATACCAAAGCGGGCGGTGTAATTACCGAAAAAAGATTGGCCAAATTAACTGACGATTATCCGGCCGGTGCAATTATGGAACTTGCTGGTGCCGATCTTGCTTTATGGGATAAGCAGGTGGCTATAAAAAGAAATACAGATAGCGGCGGCGTAATAAGAACAGGCAAAGAAGATTTAGTATTAAGGGAATCTGCACACAAAAAAACTGCCCTTGAAATTAAAGGGATGACAAGTGCTGATGCACTGGCCCAAGCAACTCAAGAATATAATGCTGAAATGACAAAAATTGATGATTTATATAAATAAATAGGCGTTTATTGGATGGCCATATATTTACCTTTGACGCCTTAAATATTAAAATTAAAGGAAATTAGAGGTAAATTTTGGAAAACGAAACCCCAAAAATTAAATCAGAAAAAGTGACCAAAATAGACGCCTACAAAATGGCGTTTGCAGTCGTTTGGTCGGTTCTTCTTTTTCTACTACTGATGATTTTTAATGAATCAATGGGTTACCTAAAGGCCATGGATAAAAAATATCGCACCATGGAAAATAGCATGGTTAGAATTGAACAAATAAGTTCTAACCTAGTCGAAGATAACAAAGATCAAGAAAAGAGAATCAGAAAAATTGAAGGTTCTATGATCTTTAGTGACGCCGTGAACAGAAGATATAATGGGCGTAAAAAATTATAAAATAATTTGACGTTGATTTCAATAACTGCAATTATTACATTATCAATTTAATCAAGTATGATTTTTAAAATCTAATTCAAAGGGGAAATTATGAAAAAACTTTTAGTTCTTGCAGTGTTGTTAATCTTCGCGGTTGGTTGTTGGCAATCGGCAAAGGAAACATTAGCAGAAAATTATGCCAAGGTGACTACACCTGGATTTTCAAAAGCCGCCGGCTGTGAATTTCCAAACACGGTTGTTGAACCCTATTTATTTACGCAATATAAAAAACTTCTAAAGGTTAATAAAAAAATGAAGGCCGAAGCCGATAGATTTGAGGCCATGGAAGAGAATGCCCAAAAGGCCGGACTAGATTCTACAGAACAAAAAGGGTTTATTAGGGCGGTATGTAAGGCCGCAGTTAAGTGGCTGGCCCCAGTGTTGGCAAGCAGGGGTGAAGATTTTCCCACCCAGTTAAAAAATATTAAGTGTAGTAAGCAACAACTACTTCAAAGTGGTGGTGATTTCATTTGTGGATTTGCACCGCTAACACTTACCAGGTAAATTATTTTTAATTTTTTCGGGGGCACTCCTCACTACTAAACCATTTTTTGCCCTCTAAAAAAAAGGCCCCAATTTTGGGGCCTTTTCTGATTCGCGACACTAAAGCTTTTCGGGAGCGTTAGGTTAATTCAATAATACATTTTCAGGGAGTTAAGAGCAATTTAGTTTATTCTAATAATGGAATGAATTTTATTCCAATAGTGGAATTTTTATCTATTAAAAGGGTCAACCTTTTCCGATCGATTCCAATGCTTCTTCAATGGCCTCTAATCTAATTTCTAACAGAATTTTACTTTGCCTGTGTGTTTTATTGGATTCATCTAAATTTTTAAGTTTAAGGCGAATCTCATCGGCCTCGTTGGATAATTCTCTATAGGTTGAGGGGACATTATTTTCGAGCGACATAAACAGCATCCATTGAAGTGTTGTAAAAAATATCTAATCTGTAGTTAACACCTTTAAATTCAAAGTTTTCTTCAGGTTCATCGATATTGATGCGTACGGTATCCATTAATTCACGCGCTTTGTTGAACAGCCTATAGAAATAATATTTGCCATAATTAAAACTCGGAATGTCATTATTCTTTTCACGTTCCATAATTTTATCTTTACAAATTCAATCAAGTATTACAATAATAATCTACTTTATAAATCAATAGAATCTAAAATAAATTCGTTGACAGGCTATAAACACAGGGGGGGCAAAATGCTAAGTATTAAAAACAGCACACTCGACTCGATTATTAAATTATTCAATGAGAATTGCCCAATCAAAGACATTTATTTTCATTCAGAACAAATAAGAATTTCTGGTGATGTAATATTTTCAGTCGAAGAAGAAGGGATTTTTCTATATTGTGTTGGGGACAATGAAAACTTAAAAATAAAAACAAAGGAGCGGTTGGAATTATATGGAATGTTCGGCCAAAAAATGTTCATTATACCGCAAAAACTCAAAGCAACGATTGAATATTTGAGAGATTTAATAAAAAAAGAAAATGGCAAAATAGATATAGGACAAATTTATAGGGAAAATGGGAATGAATTATTTTTCACTTACAACACAGAAATAACACTTAATTTTAAACAAATAGAATTCTTAAACCTAGTTTAAAGATTGGAAATAATTAAATATGAAAATTACTAGAAAATCCTTTTATGCCATCCAGGCGCTATTATATTTGAATAATAATCCTGGTAAAATTATTAGTTCCGTTGAAATTTCAGAAAAACAAAATATTCCTAAATCATTTATGCAAACAATATTTTGTAAACTAGCCAGAAAAAACATTACTGAGTCATTACAGGGGCCAACTGGTGGGCATAAATTAAAAATAAAGGCCACCGATCTTACCATTTGGAAGGTTTTTGAAGCCATTGGCGAAATTGGTACAAATAAAAAAGCAAAAAAAGAAAACAAAACTAAGGCCGTCGAATTCGGGTTGGTTGAAAATTACATGGATGAATTCGATGACTTAATCGAAACTAAACTTCTATCTTTAACACTGCACGACGTCTCTATAGGAAAATTTGACGTGTCATCAGTTGTGGAAAAGGAATCAGAGTGCAGCACAGAAAAAATATTAGAAGAAATAAATCCAATACTTAGCGATTTTGAACAGTCGATGAATAATAGCGACCCTAAACCGAGCGATAATAAATGAACCAAATGCCAGATTCGGAATTTGCCCCGATATTATATTATAGAAAAATAAAATCTTATAAGTATGAAAACGACCGAGTGAGATCCTTTGTGTTGCCTAAGATATTCTGGCCCACTAGTTCGATTGTTGTTAGAGGCCATTGTGGTGAAACACTCAATAGCGATACTGTTTTCCTTTCACTGGATACTACTGGAATTTTGAGAGTTTACAGAGCCTACAAGTGGGATGGCCCCAGTGGTCCGGCCGTCGATACCCCTGCTTTTATGAGGGGTTCAATGGCGCACGATGCCTTATACCAAATGATAAGAATGGGATTTTTAGATATTGATAAACATAGATTGCCAGCCGATGATTTCCTGGGTGAAATTTGTAAACAGGATGGAATGTGGTGGATTAGAAGAAGGTTGGTAATGAGAGCATGTAAAATTTTCGCAAGAAAAGCAGCGTCAAGGGACGCTGATTCAGAATATGGAAAATTGGTGATTGCACCATAGGGATTAGATTATGAATGATAAAACAAAACAATTATTGATATTAAGCGTCGCACTCGTGATCCTAATTTTGGGAGTGACCGTGACTGTCAAAAGTTGCTTAATAGAGCGATCTAAAATAGAGGCTACAAATTTAGAAAAAGAATAGTAGAGATTTTCAAAGCACCTAAGTGAATGTAAAGATTGCCGTTTTTATATTGTATTGTGGAGGTGCTTTTAAACCAGTGGCAAATGGCCACGATAACCAGGCGCATTTTAATAGGTGCGCCTGGTTTTAAATTTTTTGAGAGAAAATATAATTTATGGATGAACTGATAAACATACCTTGTCCCTCATGTGGGCACTTATTAAATGAATACTGGGTAAAATCTTCAGAGGGAGTTGCAAAATTGAATTGTGCAGACTGCAATGTAAAAATAGAGGGCGATTTTAAAATAATTTTTGACGTCAAAAATATAAGGATAGGTGAGTAAATGCTTTTTGTAGATTTTTTTTCGGGATGCGGTGGCCTTTCAAGTGGTTTTGAATCGGCCGGTCATAAATGCCTTTTGGGTGTCGATAATAATAAGGATTCTTTAGAAACATTCAAATTGAATCACCACAGCGCAAAAACAATTCGTAAAGATATTGTCAATATTACTAAGGAAGATTTAAAAGAAATACTGGGTGCTTACTTCAATAAGATAGGCGCAGTTATTGGCGGGCCACCTTGTCAAGGGTTTTCGACTATTGGCAAGGGAAATGCCGAAGATGAGCGCAATGAATTGCCCTTTGAGTTCATCAGGATGGTCAAGATTTTAAAACCAAAACTTGTGGTGTTGGAAAATGTTACCGGGCTTTTATCTAAAAAGAATAAGCCGATTCTAGATGAAATTCTTTTAAGCTTTAAAGACGCCGGGTATTATACAGAGGTCAAGGTTCTAAGTTCAGATGATTTTGGAGTGCCGCAAAAAAGGCAGCGCGTTTTTATTATTGGGGCCAAAAAGAAAAAGAATATTAAATTTCCATCGCCCAACGTCAAAAAGAGAACTGTTAATTTTGCCCTTGGGAAGATTCAAAACTACCTGGATGCCGGAAAACCCCTTTTAAATCACGATATAATGGACGCCGCGCCTGGTAATGATTTTGATTCTAAGATTTTAGAATTCATTCCAGAGGGCAAGGGTATTAGATACGAGCGCGATGAGTTGAAATATTTACCTGGAAATCTCAAATTAGGGGTCGATTGGAAGAATATGCGCGAAAATCGGTTCAGGCAAACCAGGTATCAGCGTATGGATGGAAGATCCAGAGCATTCACCATACTGACAGCAAAGAAAAGCTATTATCATCCAACTAAAAACAGGCATTTGACCGTTAGAGAAGCGGCCACAATACAGAGTTTTCCATTAGATTTTGTATTTATAGGGGGAATTTCTTCACAGTGGCGCCAGGTTGGGAATGCTGTACCGCCACTAATGGCGAAGGCGATCGGAAAACTTTATTACAATTGTAAATTTTAGTCTATCATTTTTGTCAGGTTTATATTATGAAGGGATTCTTTAAAATTATGGGAGCAATAATTAAAATATTCTGGAATGCGCTAAATTACGATAGGGCCATAATAAGGGTTGCCACATTAGGATTATCTGGCCGTAGCAGGGAATTTAAAAAGGTAATTAAGCTATATCCTTTCAAAAAAAGAAAATATGCAATGAAATTTGCATATCATCTTTTGATGGAAGGTAGAACTAATATTGAAACGATTAAGTTTTTAGAAATGCATTCAAGATTTATTTAACCAGGGGGGTTAAGATGCGAGAAAAAATATTAAATATTATTGATGAGTTAATCGAAAAACAGAAATGTGAAACATGCCCACTAGATGCAAGCGATACCTGCGATTTTGTTAGAGAAATATTTAGAAAAAGATTTGAAAGTCCCGGCCTTCACGCTGAATTGTTTCTAACAACCCCAATGCAGGCTGTAATGAAAAAATTCCCTTTGATTTGTAAGAATGAAAATTATCACGTGCAATTAACAAAGCTTTTTGATTTGGGTGATATGAAAATATTTTTAGAGGAAATATTTGGAAAAGCCGAAATGATGGAATCAATTGACCACACTTTGGATTATTTAAAAAATAAAGACATTGCCATTTTTAATATCAATATGGCGTCGCCAACGGAAATCGGGCATCAAAACACCTCACAATAATCATTAGGGGCAAAAGGGAGAATTTATTATGGGTTTTGAAAATGAAAAGGAATTTAGAGAATGGGTAGCCAAGGGAAATAAGGTTCGCAGTTCATCATTCAAGGCGGGCACAGTATTTCATTATCGGGACGGGAAACCATATGATCAAAATAATTATTTATGGTTCACTGATTTACTCGAATTGTCTCCTCTGAATACATGGATAAAAGTCAAATGAATAACCCCGCATAACGATTATTATAGGGCAGAGAGATGTAAATGGTTGAAGATAGAAGAAAATATAGAGACTTCCAGGATTTCATGACGGACATGGATAGGATTGGATTTAGAGCTTTTGATTTTACAAATATTAAACTTAGAAAGATGTTTCCAGGAAAACATAAAGAATATTTAGAACTAAAGAGGGTCCAGAAATTAAAAAAAGCTTAAGTGAGCTGAAAGGCAGTATTCATAGCATGAAAAAACGGCCCCAAGGTGACGATATACTCTATTTTAGATGTCCTGTTTGCGAGCCATCACACGGCATAATGATCTCATGGGAGGCGCCATCTATAGTTGAAGATGGATCCATTTGGAAAAAGACGGGCGATAGTGTTGACAATATTACAATCAAACCATCAATAGATTGCAGTAGACCGAGTAAGAAAAACAACCATAAACCGTGTAAATTTCACGGGCATGTAACCGATGGATTTGTAACGTGGTAGAACACCCTATAACAAGTATTATGGGGCATAAAATATATAAGGAGAAATTGAATGATAACACTAGAAGAATACATGACTCATATAAATATCGAAATCAAGCTCGGCGCTCGGGAAGGAAATCGCGATATTAATAAACCCTCGGCGGTGGAAAGAATGATATGGGAGAAGTCCGCCGAAGTAACGAAACTGAAATTAAATAATGATTCATTAAAACATAGGAAGGTTGAACTTAGAAAAATGACCGACTCTGAGTTGTTATGTGAATTTAAAAGACGTTTTGTAGATTCTGTCCTATATGATTTAAATATTGAGACGCTGATTGATGAAATTGGTATGGACAAATTGAAGGGATATTTAAAAGAGCAGAATCTTAGAATAGTTAAGAGGTAGCCCCCTATAACTGAAATTATAATGGGTAGGAGAGGTAAATAATGGGAATTTATAATATTAACTGCGCTTCCTGTGGAAATCCTTTTCAATGGTGGTCGGGCAACCTTGACCAAAGGTGCTCAAGTTGTATAAACAAAAAACAAGAAGATAGCAAATCAAAGGAAGTTATTATGAAAACATTTTTTTACTATTTTATTACATTAAGATTTTTTGACCACGTAAACTTAACAGATCAAAAAATGAGTTTTGCGGCAAAGTTCGATCCAGAGAAGAAAGAACAATTAAAGGAAATGCTTGAAGACAAAGAAAAGGAATGTGGTTTAGGACAAGTAGGCATGGCTGTAATTACGAATATGGTGCCAATTGATAAATTCGGATACGAATTATGGGTTGAGCAGTTTAAAGACAATGAGCAAATGAAATACTCATCATAAAGATGATTATGGGGTGTAAGGACTAGGGATGAATAAAAAAGAAGAGAGGCAATTTTTATACAATAAAACCGATGGGAGATGTGGTTATTGTGGTTGTGAATTACCCGAAAAGTGGCATATAGACCATATAGAGCCAGTACAAAGAAATTCTGCAAATAAAAATAAAATGTATCGCCCAGAGAGAGATGTTATTGAAAATAAAATAGCGTCGTGTCCAACATGTAATCTTTATAAAACTACATTTGATGTTGAGCAATTCAGGCGAGAATTAGGTATGCAGATAAGTAGGCTTGAAAATCATTCAATCAACTATAGGCTTGCAATAAAATACAAACAACTCAAGCCAACAAATGAGCCAGTAGTTTTTTATTATGAAAAGAACGCCCCATAATGAACATTATGAGGGGTAAGGAGAAATACATGAATGGATTTAATAACATATTACATAGTTGCGGAATTTCCGAGGTTGGCGATGCTACTGGCTCAATGGTCAAGTTTAAGCATTACATTGGAACTTTAGAAAACGAATTAGTCGAGATTGCAAAAGGCTGTAATTATGCAACTTGCTCGGGTTGCCACGAAACCATAGACGGTCAAGAAACTGGAAATTATCCGTTTGATAAAATGCGTGGAATTATAATCGGTTCTGGTTGTGATGAGTGCAAAGAAAAGGGTTATTTAATTGAAGATAATACAGGTCGTGAAGATTTTTATAGCAAGCAAATGGGGCTAGTACTTGAAAAAGAATTAGATAAATTAAAAGAAGATTCAAGTTATGAAAAGATTGAAAACATATTAAAAAGCCTGCCTATGACATATTATCCGGCTCTGATTCAAACAATGATACAGGTTGCAATAGGCAAGGGGGTTTTCTTGAAAGACAAGGCCCATGTTTTTGTAAAACAAATTGAAGATAAATACCCATCATAATAGATATTATGTGGGGTAAACAACATAAGGAGTTGAAGATATGAAAAAATTAGTACAAGAAATTGAAAATGAAGGCTTTGAAAAACTACTGGGTGAAACAGTAACGCTATTTTGCTTAAATTACTTTTATAATGGGACATTGGTAGGAGTTAACGAAAGCTGTGTATTATTAGAGTCACCCAAAATTATTTATGAGACTGGAAAATTTACAGATTCTAACTGGAAGGACGCTCAAGACATGGGTATTACCGAGCTTTATGTACAAAAACAAGCTATTGAATCTTTTGCGGTGACGAAATGATTCGGAGTAAAAAACAAAAATGGTCGGGGTCGAGGTCGGGGTCGGGGTCGAGGTCGGGGTCGGGGTCGAGGTCGAGGTCGAGGTCGGGGTCGAGGTCGGGGTCGTGGTCGTGGTCGGGGTCGAGGTCGGGGTCGTGGTCGGGGTCGAGGTCGGGGTCGAGGTCGGGGTCGTTTTAATACCCCCTATAATCATTGTTATGATGGGTAAGGAGAATAAATAATTGAAAGTATTAAGTTTATTTGATGGTATGAGCTGTGGACGTGTGGCTCTCGAAAGAGCTGGCATTGGCGTATCAAAATACTACGCTTCTGAGATTGATAAATTTGCCATTAAAATAGCTCAAACTAATTATCCAGACACAATCCAGCTGGGAGACGTTAAGTCAATTAATGGGAGAAACTTTTTTGGTTTAGATGTCTTAATTGGAGGCTCTCCTTGTCAGGGGTTGAGTATAGGCAATATTAATAAAAAACTATTAAACGATGTTAGAAGCGCCTTATTTTACGAGTACATAAGGATTTTAAAAGAGTGTAAGCCAAAGTATTTTTTGCTTGAAAACGTACTTATGGATAAGGCCAGCGAAGCCGAGTTTAGCAGACTTACTGGAGTAGCGCCCATTCAACTTAACAGTGCTCTTTGGTCAGCTCAAAGGAGAGAACGGTTATACTGGACAAATATTCCTTTCAATAAGCCACTCCCAAAAGAGAATATTTTATTTAGAGATATTCTCGATGACGATTCTAAGGACTTTGTCCTATCGGACATTTTACAGAGTAGGTTTAGGTTACAGCATGAAGATGATGGCAAAAGGCTTGTGATTGGCACTACTGCCCTAGAGGGTAAGATTGGCCAGCGAGATAGGGTCTATGGAATTAATAATAAAATACCTACGCTTACGGCCACTGATTACAAACAACCTAAGCAGGTCCTAGTTAATGGCGTACTTAGAAAGTTAACTCTGATCGAGAGTGAGAGGCTCCAGACGCTGCCTGACAACTATACTGAGGGTGTAAGTAATACACAAAGATACAAAATGATTGGTAATGGTTGGACTATAGATGTTATTGCTCACATCTTGAAAGGAATTAATAACCCCCGATAATGGTATTTATAATGGGTAAATTTATAAGAACGTATAAACAGGTATAAATATAAGGAGCAAAGCATGCCAAAATTAGAAGATTTAGTTGGAAAGAAAATTTACAGAACCATGCCTCATAAAGGGGACCGCAGCTATATGCAAAGAGCTGGGGCAATGTTTTTCGAGCTTCTCGGCTATAATGGTCACGATAAAGCTCGGATATTTTTTAAAAAAGATCCTAATGATGACTGGGTTCACACACTTCACAATGACTGGAATGATGGCAATTGGGCCGAATTTGAAGGATGCCCAAAGCCTCAACCTGAATTTGTAGAGAGTGAAGTAACTATTAACGAGGAAAAATTATATCGAAAAGTTAACCCCTCATAATTCAACTTATGATGGGTAAGAGTGGACAGTAAAATGAAAAATTTTAAAAGGAATTCTTGGTTTACGGGATTATGTCGAATTTGTGGTTTTCAAGTTGTTGTTACCAATAACTCGCAAATTGATTATCTTTGGTATTGTTCTAATCATGAATGTGATAACCATAATAAAAAAGAAGAAACCTGTTCAGGGGAAATGCCTGACTGGGTTAGGATACCAACGAATGAGAATATTTTTGAAAATAAAAGCAATAAAAGCAATAATTTGCATTTGGAAACTGGCTCCCACAATAAGGCCCCTTCGCCCCCGTTTATTACAAGTCAGTTTAATAAGTTTCACCTGACATTAGAAAATAAGTTGGAAATTTGTAAAGATACATATCTTTTTGACCCAAATAAGGGTGCGAAGGAGGTTGCAGAGTTAATAAGAACCAAAAAGGCAAATGATATACCCCAAATAATTAACGTATTAGGGGTTAAGAATATGCTCATAGATTTTAAAATTAATGATGAGTATATTTCAGAATTAGAGTTTTTTGAAGCACTTGTGGCGGCGATGTGTAAAGAAGAAATAGTGGACAATGGCGGTTGGTTTTATGATTGCAGATCATGGGAAAAGGTAAATGAGGTATATGTTATAGAACTTGATAAGAGAGAGAAGATATGAGTGATTGGGCCAATTTTTCGCACAAACCTTATTTAGTTGATATTTATAACGAAGCACCAAAAAATATTATTGTGATTACGAAAGGTAGCGCACTAGGAATGTCCTTCGCGATGCCCGGATTTGTGTTAAAACCATTGTCCGATTATTATTGGCCCAAAAAGCATTTATTACCAGTACCAAAAAGTTATATGGTTTCAGACTATATAAGTGGGCCTTCTTATAGTTCACGACATTTCGAACAAGTCGATAATTATAGGAATAGTTTTTATGGAAAAAGCATTTTACGCAACATTGTAAACACCAAGGCAGTTGATGAAGAAATGGAAGTTGTTCGACAAAGAATTATTAAAAGTATTTGGAAGTGTGGGACATAATACCCCCGATAAGGCTATTTATATTGGGGAAACAATATAAGGAATTGATATGAAAGATGTTTTATTAATTATTTTAGCTTTGGCCGCAGCGGCGGGATTTATTTATGGTGTTCATTGGGTTGTAAAAAATGTTAGTTATGCAATTTTCTATGAAGATATGGTGACTGAAACAATTAGAGAAATAGTCAAGAAATCGGCATTGAAAGTTGTTCCGCAATGAAAGACCATTTGCCCAGAATTCAATTAGGAATACCGAGAACGCTTTGTGGAATGATTTCTTTTAGTGAGGCCGAACCTAAAGGGGTTATGACCGCGCCACACGAATGGGAATCTCTAACCCTGGACGATGTTAAATTTAACCCCGACGATATTTGTCAAAAATGTAGGACGATATATTTTAATAAAACAGGTAAGACAAGATTGCCTCAGGAAAAATAATGGAAAAAACAAAAATAGAACCGACACCAACGCCAACCAAGGGGACCCCAATTAAGGGCGTTCCAAGTTTAGCGGGTTCGTTTACACAATTTGAAATGATATTGCTGATGACGTTGGCTATTCTGACCCTATGTCTTTATTTATTTGGGCCATTAATAATAATGATTTTAACAAATACCCATCATAATTGAGATTATAGGGGGAAAAGGAGTAAGAATGAAGTATGAAGATTATTTAGATTGGTCCCATAAATTTGCCGGCAAAGTTGCAATATTTCTTATTGTGGCCGTTGCAGTTGCAGCATTTACTGTCGGATATTTTGGGGAGTGACTAAAATATTAAATGACCAGAATTATATTGATGAATGGAATATATTACACAAGAAATATGCAAAAGAAGAAATGGTCGATTGCCACAAAGGCGAAGAAGATGGTTTTTATACGTCTTGGCCTAGAGAAGAAATGGAAGGCCACCGTAATAATAAAATGGCAGATTATTGTGAGGAATTATTATTTAAGGCTAATAAGGCCTACCGTTCTGGGCAACCAATTATGTCAGATCGATATTACGATTCTATAGAAGGTGTATTGAAAGATTTAAGACCTGATAGCAAAATATTAATTAAAGTGGGGTAATGACATGGAAAAGGAAGATAGCGTACATCTTATAAGAGAACTAACCAAAGTTTTAACTAAATTTGAGGAAATAGTACCTCCACATACCACTGTAGGGATATTAGAAACCTTAAAATTTGTCATAATAAATGGTGTAATCAACGAAGATAATGAAGAAAGAATAAAAAGCATATTTAACAAACCGCCATTTAGTTAAGGAAGAACTATGAAATTATTAGATTTAGAAAAATGTGAATCGCTCGAAGCCGATAGTATGAAAATATGTAAAATGCTTAAAAAATTATATGGCCAGGATAATATAGTAATATTAACCCAGGAAGGTGACACTTTAGGCACGTTTTCCGATAGTCCTGATGGTGTCACGCTGGCCATGATAAAAGTGGCAAACGATTTTCACAACAAAGGTATAAAGAAATTCTAATTTTAAATAACAATTAAGGAATTAATATGGGCATGACACAAGCATTGGTTAAAAAAGATTTTGAAAAATTATTCTATACTGTATACCCAGATGGATGTTCCCCTGCAAATAAAGCGCAATTTATGGCGTTTTTTTGGGGCGGTTACTCGACTTGTCACGGTGATTTTATTAGATATGCACAAATTAAGAGCAATATTACTGAGGCCCTTAAAATTGTCGCAGAAAAGGCGACAATTGCAAAAGATAGATGTAAATTTATAGCTGGGAAGATTGCGATAGGTGATTATAGCCATAAAATGTTTAACTAGGGATTTTTTATGAAATGCTGGAAGGGAAGAAGCAGAGCAAGGGTGACACCACAAAACCAAACTGCCAGAGAAATTAATATTAACGTGGAAAATAGATATGTTCCCTACTTTTTCGCCATTCCAGGGCATAATGCAAAATCTGGCGGTGTTGATCTATATATCAAAAAGGAAAATGGAAAATTCTATAATGAATATTCGGTATATTTAGAGGGATTTCCCACAACATTAATATATTTAGATTATGTTTGCCCGATAATCGCAACCTTTCTTGTCACTAGACCCCATAGCGTAAGTTATCCAAAACAATGCAATTCGGTTGCTGAAGAAATTGAAGAAATTACAAAAGGAAAAGTTAGCTACGGATGTAATGGCCATGTGAATTATGGCGCCGAAGGCAGTGAGACCCTAGTTAGGGGAACTCAAGATAATTTTGATGATATTTTCGGTGACATCCTAACCGATGAACTGGAAAAGGTTGGAATCAAACAGCGGCATAAATATAACGGCCCCGACAAAGACGGGAATAAATATATTTCAGATAGCCACAATGGCGCTGGCATGCTTAAGAAAATGTATAGTGTAAATTGTCTATCTGTAATTATAGAACCATGTTCGGCCCACGACTATTATGCATCTAGATTGTTGTTTGATAGCAAAAAGGCAAGATGGGAATATTTCAGATTAATTGGTTTCTCAGTATTGGCAGCTTATTATGTAAAGGGATTTATAAAAATTGAAGATATTAGAGATTTAACGATTGCAACAAAGATAAAAGAAAATTACACACCCTTGTAAATAGCACACGGTTTTTTTGGTTGGAAATCTTACAAGGTCAAGCACATGGCCCCATTTTAATTAGTGGGGCCATTTTTTGGGGAAATTATGTTGATAGGACTTATTAGCGGAACACTTACAATATCATTTGTGCTTAACTTGGTGCTTTACTATGGGGTTAGCCATTTATTCAGAACCAGGCGAAATATTTTATTTAATTATATTAAAGAAAATCCTGGTAAAAGGGCACATACGATTAAGGCAGAAATTAATTATCACCACGCTAATATTTATTTCAATCTTAAAGAAATTTACGGCGATCTAAAATATCTATTGAAACACGAGGCCATAATTGCAGATTTTGCAAAACCATGTTTCGACCATGACAAATTCGATTATTACGAAGTCAATCTAAAAAATAAAGATTGGAAGGCGTAATGAATTTCTCAGTCATGTTAATTATTAGAATATTGGCAGCATCTAATTTAAGCCTACCAGATAGGCAAACCATAACAACCTGCACATTATATGGCACAAGGGCCTCAGATAGGATTGATATGGAAAAAAGGTTCCAGAAATGTGTCACTCGACGCAATAAGCAATATGTTTATGACAGTAGGGCATTGAGAATTTTTAAAATAAAAAAATAATTAAATGTTTACACTCTGAAAAATTGAAGTGAGAATAAATGCTTAAAGCAACCCAAAAATAGGAGAGGTAATGCGTTTATCAATTTTTTCATTAATATCACTATTGGTTTTTTCTATATCAATAACAGTGGTTTCTGCCCATGAGCATCAGAATTTGTCATATCTAGAGGTTTTTCAACACAAACCCCATCTAAATTCAATTGGTTTTAAAGATTTTCGTAATGTAAAATCACAAGTTAAGACAATTGGAACCATTTTAAAAGCAAATTTTGCTTATTCTATTTCAGATCACAGAAACCCGGTGATTCTGGATGGTGTCATTTTGGCATCGGCCTTTGATGACGAAATTCATTATTTGTGCCATGGGCAAAATCATTCTTATACTATCTTGACGAAAAAGAACCATTTAAAATTGCTAAATTTGGCCGAAGCCTTTGCATATCTGGATGACGATTCCTATTTGCTAAAGAGACTTGAACCGACATGGCCTGATTTAATGCAGCTTACACGGCAAAAAGTTAAGATCCTTAGAGTTCCAACCAAAATGCACCGAAAAAGATATTTCGAAATGTATGAATTAAAGAATCTACTATTGGAGTATGGTAGATTCGGATAATATTAACCATACATTAGTATTTTCATTAAAACCCCTTTTGCAGATAAGGGGTTTTTTTATTGGATAAGTCTAAATGCGCGACTTCAAAAAAAATAAAAGATGTTATTGCGATTCATGGTTTCAGCGTTGTGAGATATGTCATCCAACTAGAAAAGAAAAAAGAATTATCAAAAAAGGCGTTCGCCAAAAAGTTAAAAGAAAATTAAGAAAACTATTAAGACGCTATGACAAATAAACTGAAAGAAAATATTGCCAAATGCCCCAAATGCAATCTCTTTGCATTGATTTTCCAACATATCCAAAGAAGTGGCCATCAAGGTAATAGTTTCGAAAAACTTACTTGCCCAGGCGGTTGCGGTCGAACTACTGCGATTTATTTGCCAAATGAAGAAGCTTTTTCTTTATGGAATCGCCTTAAATAATTGTCATTGCCGTATTGTTTGCAATATAATTGGCAAAAGGGACTTCAATATGAAAATTATAATTTTATTTGTTTATTTATTTACTTCAAACATTTATGGCCAGGTACAGGGCCAAAGCTTATCAGTCAAAGAATTTACACTGACTGCTGCAGATGTCAGGCAAGCCTTGAGCGATACAACCCTACCTAATTCTGGATTTATTTCTATTTTCGTCCCATCAACTGCCCTTGCGAGTGTTTTTGTTGGAAGTAGCATCGTTGAAAGTTCTGGCACAAATGCCGGTAGGGAAATTGCCCCAGGTGAGCGTTTAGATTTAAACGGCAACGTAAGGAATGGAAGCACCAGGGTTTTCGATCTATCAACCTTATTTCTTATTACCGATGGAAACAATATTGACACGAATATCACCGTAAGAACCCCTCGATAGTCAATAAAATCGCCTAAATTACCGTAATTCCATCTATAATATTTACAAAAAATATCAACATTAATTAATTAAATGCTATAATTTTCCTAAGACTTGAAAATAATGTTTGAAAAGCTATTGAGAAAAACTAAGGGGCCATTAACCAAGTCCCATGGCCCCTTTTTATTGGAGTTTCTATGCATCATGACCATCCAGATTATTTAAAATTGCATGAAACATTCCAAAATAAATGGAAAAACAAAGACCCTGGTTTTGGACCCGGCCATGGGGCATTAACATGGGCAATGCTGCATAGATTGCTTTTAGTTAAAAGTCTTCTAAAAGTGACAACAACCACTTTAAGGGATGCTGGGGAAGGTGAAAGCCACACATTCTTCAGTTATATGAAAATTACTCCCTACCAATTTTATAGGCATATCAGAAAATTTAAAACTGAGGAAATCTTACAAGCCATAGGATGTATAATCGCGGATCAATGGGAACAATCTGAGTTCATAGGGTCAGCAGAAAATCAAATTGATTATAAACATTCTAATCAAATGAAATACTATTCGAGGAAAAAGCATATTAACTTAGTTGATAACAGATTTTAAGGGGGTATTTATGTCGACAGAAGAAGTTTTTTTAAAAATCACCGACGCGGCATCAGGTTGCCTGGAAGTTGCCAGGATAGAACGTGATGAATTTATTAAAAGCAATGACTGCTTAACCGATGAGGAATTGGAATCAGTTAAAAATTTAAAAGATGATGAAATAATTTTAATTGGCTTATCTAATATTGAATTAGCTCAAAGTAGGTAATTGATGACTAAAATAAATGAAATCACAGGATGTATAATCACAATTCCAAAAAAAATTGGATGGGATGATTATGAAAAAGAATTAAAGATGGCCTTTGATTTCACTCACGAAATGAATTATAAAATAGGGTTTTGGCCTAAGGTTCAGCCTGGCCAAAAATGTTTTGTTGTTCACGATGGCCAGATTAAGGGTTGGATGCAGATTACAGCAATCGGGAAAATAAAAAGTGGTTTTGTTTGCACCGCAACTGGTTTAAAGTGGGCGGCTGGAATTTATATTAAAAGGTCGGGCCCCTTTAATTTATTATTAAATAAAATCGAAATGAAAGGCTTTAGGGGTTTGAGATATATTTATTCTGATAATGGTTTGGGTTTATGAATTGGGATGAATATTTTGAAATGCACAAACAATTGGGGGATATAAATTCTTTAGAGGACTACTTTAGATGCTCATTAAGATGGATGATTGATTTTGATAAAACCCCCGATGACATGGAAACTAAAAGCACAAAAAGAAAAAGAGATAGGGTTAAAAAAATAATAATAAGGCGAAATGCATGAAAATTTCAGATGTCGTTATTCAAAAGTTAAGTTTAGAATTCGGTGAGAGTGAAGCAAAGGTCATGGTTGTTATTGCCGAAAAGGTTACAGTTGCATTTGGTGCGCTTCAGACGGCTATAGTAGATCATTACGCAGAAAAAATTGCCGATTTAATTAGATGCAACGAGGGAATAGATGCGTCAGATTTAGACTTTGTTCAAATAGGCAGCAATTGGGCTATCACTCCAAAAAAACGTGAATCGATTGTAGTGGAATTAAAAGAATTTTCCAGAGACATTGAACCGCATTGCGACAAACCTGGGAATAACTTTTTAAGAAATAAAGGCTATTTTAATTATTATGCAGAACAATATGACCGATCAAAAAGAAAGAAATCATCACACAAGTAATTTTATCCTAAAGCCCGTATTTCGATTCTAACAAAAACCCCAACTAACTTATCACGTTCCACTTCCTAAATTAACTACAAGGCATTTGTGAAGGCCTGATGATAATAATATCGCCATCGAATACCCGATTTAATCAGTCTGTTATTGATTGAATTAGTTAACATTATAAAGTTTATTGGTTAATATGTGTCAAGATAGTTTTGAAATGGCCCCGCGATTGTTGTTATCATCTCAGGGAGAATCAATGCGAGGCCATTTTGTTTTATTCCTAAACTGGGGGGTTAAGAAACAAATGCATTAAAAATTTTTAATTGGTTTTTGTCAATAAAAAACCCCGGTAGTAGCCGGGGTCCTTTAGGAAATTTAGCTTAGACCGAACTGCAAGAGAACAAGAGGTCTGATTCGATTCTTTTCTTTTTAATTAATTTCGTCAATTATTTTTGAATAGTATTTTTTGTGCTTTGCCATTACTGCACCTGCTTAATGCGCAGATTCTTTGAAACGATGAACAAAAAAAATTCTGGCCTAGTTTGGCCCATCAAACTAACCTAACAAGTTCACATGGGGGGTGGCCTAGAAAACCTACATTCAGATACAAATTTCTAGGGGGACCGCGACGGATGACGGCGACGGTGGAATAGTAATCAAACTATCCAATCCCAAAAGATCACAACAATGGTTGTGAGAGTGATGCTTGCACTATATCAGGACATTGTTAGGCTTAAAATATAAGTTGGAGCCAAGTACATGCAATGAAAACCGCTTCACAAGCCCGACCGATCGGGATGAGGTCACACAACCGAGTAAGCGCGTGGAAGAAAAGCCGATAGAAAATTTCTATCGACGCACCTGACAAATTTAGGGCGTCTTTAGAGGGCTTTTAGGGACACCTATGCTCAAAAATCAAACTCAAATGGAATAGCGACTTTTCGCAATATATCATTTTCAATAGAAATTAAGTAGTATTTAAGAATGGCAACGATATTTGATTGGGATGACCGAAACCTTAAAGCATTTATAAAATTATATGGAAAAGCGCCGAACAAAGCACGCGCTGCAGTTGCACAATTATTATCTCAATTTGCATTTGCTACTAGGCAATTGGCAATAGAAGAAATTAATAAATCAATGACCGTTAGAAATGCCAGGTTTGTTAAGTCCAGAGTAAGATTTGAAAGGGCCAGAGTAGAGGCCATTGAAAATCAAAGATCCAGAACATTTACAATTGGTGCTAAAAACTTTTCAGGTTGGGAAGAACAGGTCACAGGTGGTAGGTCATCACGTACAAGAACACAATCATTACTTGCAAGGGGGGGTAGCTTTGATAAGAAGGTTCGCCCCAGTATAAGAATGAAGCCCAATAGAAATTTCTTAAATCGTGGTGACTTTGATCTACCTAAGGGTGGTAATGAAATGCAGGTGTACTTCATCAAAGTAAGAACCAATCATCCCAATAAGCCATTCATTGTTGAGAAGCGTTGGCGTAAAGTAAAAAAAGGTCTGTACATTTTTAAGGGAAGAAAGATGAGAATGCTACAGAACTTTGAAGCCAAGCCAAGGGCCACAAAAAAGGATGACTTCATGCAGAGGGCTAGGGATAAGTTCGACAACACACTAGATATATCTAAGCAATGGGAGATTGCATTAAACAAAGTATTTAAACTGTAGAGTGTGGTGCGATGTTCCCAACTAATATATCTTCCCCAGATAATTCGATGAACCATCATGCGCATCACACCAATGTAGTTGTATAGTGTAGTAGTGTGGGGGTGGTGGTGGTTGACAGTGGATAACCAAGTAAAATATAAAAAAGGTACTGTGAGACATGTCCAATAA
>SDBT01001436.1_pt1 | contig 41910 bp, 72 predicted proteins | sample 2277101 | NCBI WGS metagenome assembly SDBT01 (sample SAMN10404973, study PRJNA504765) | marine sediment metagenome | isolation source: marine sediment core GS10_PC15, 103 cmbsf | place: Arctic Ocean: Southern Knipovich Ridge | collected 2010 | reverse complement strand
CTTTTTTAGGAGGTTGATCCGAAGATAATTTTATCTTACTGATATTATTAAATTTTTTATCTTTAGATATCTCAAATTCAATATCAACATTATCGCCAATATTAAACTTACCTTCAACTTTACCAAATGTAGAATACGTCTTTCCACCAATTTTATATTTAGTTAATGTACTTTCATTAACTTTCTTTTGGTCTTTTCCTTCAATATTTCCTGTTAGTTTTTCCATTGTAAGTCCTCGATACTGTTTGAGTATTATCAGTCTATTTAAAGCTTCTTACTCTCTGCTTCCAAACCTTTTAGGAGAGCAAGATTAATTTTCCTAAATTCAACTTCGGCAAGACGATCCTTTAATATCCTTGCTTGGTATTCAATATGTTGATCAAGAGTTCTAACTTCATAAGGTACTCTTTGTATTCCAGTAGGAACATTAATTTCCTTTACGACTTTTGAGTCTTTATGTTCTTTGTAATTTCTTTCATAGTTAGGAACTAATAGAAGTTCCCCTTCTTTTGTTCTCATTAAAATCATTTTATTTACTTCCCCACTTCTTACATAATTTCATGTGTCCTTTGTAGGCATCTTCAGCTTCATTATAACACTCAAAGTCTACTTCTTTTTCGACTATAATTTCATAAGGACAACATTTATGCTTTGACTTTCTTGCTTTAAATACCATAGTTTCATATTTTCTGTCACATCCTATATCTTCAAACCCAAACTTTTTCATATAAGCATGGTTAAAAGGATCCCCTATAAGATCTTTATTCTTTTCATACCATTCCTTATCAAATATTTTAGCATGGATTCTTCTCACTGCTTGGTCATTCCATAATTCTCCAACAGTTGATACTATATATTTTCCTACATAAGTTGCTAATTTAAACTGGCAACTTCTTCCACAGATAAAGTGTGCTGCGTGTGGCATCCATACCCAATTTTCCTTTTTCATTTTTCTAACCTCCAATTATAATCTAAGTCTTTCATTTTACGTCGGGGTATTAATTGTCTTAATGGTGTGTATTTCCCCATCCTTAATGCATTTAAAAATTCCATAGATAAATAATAAGGAGGTTTTTCTGCAAGTTTAGATATTTCCTTTTGATGTCTTTTTGTATCTTGATGCTTGTTCCAATCAGTTGTAGTAATTTTACATAACATACATTGATGTTTAATCTTTTTCATGGTTTCAGATCCTTTAGTATTTTTCTTAATTTATATTTAAGATCAAAAACAGTAGTTCTTGGAATCTCTAAATAGAGGGAGGTTTGGGTTAAAGAAGCAAAAGGATTGAACTTTAAATAATTCATTAATCTTAACATCTTATCTTGTTCAGAGTTTCGCATCTTCATCATTACTGCATCAATGATTTTATCTGTTAATTTGATTGGTTTAAATCTTTTATCTGCCAAGGTTCTTCCTCCATCGTTCTTTTGCATTATTCTTTACCATAGCCTTATATTTAGGATTCAAATGATAAATTATTGCTTGAGATGTTACTTTGAACTTATGAGCAATGCTTCTTAATGTTGCACCATCTTCTCTTAATTGTTTCATTTCCTTAATCTATTCCTTTGTTAATCTCATTTGTCCTCCCCATACTTACAAATCTTATAAGATCTTTCTTCATCAGATATGTAAAAGCATTCGTTATATCCAGCATTTGAAGTTTCAGAATTAAGTCCAATACTGGCTACCTTTTCCAAAGCATCTAAGACTTCATCAAAATCATACCCACCTATTACTATTGTTGAAATAGAGGCTATTGCAAAAAGAATCAAAACTGCATAAGGCACTATTTTTTTATATCCTTTCATTTTTCCTCCATTATCTTGTCGTTCTATTTACAGCATCTAAAACTTCATGGAAATTGCAATCAACCTTAGTACAAATCTCTTCTAATATTCTCATTGCATTTGTCATCCTACAATTCATCCTCATGTGTCTTAATCTATTGGATCCTTCTTGTTCAAATTTTTGTTTTGTCTTGAATTGTGTTTCCATTAATTCAACTTCGATAAGTTTCATTCTTCCTCCAACTTAATTTCCTTTGGCAGAGTGGCTTGAGGAACTTCCTTGATTTCTACAAAAGGAATACAAAGAGGTTCAGCTTTAACAAAATTCTCAAAAGTTTTAACATCAAGTTTTAATGCCATCTTATGATCCATTGCCCAAGTATGAGCTTCTTTTACATCATATTCTAATTTCGTCATAATTCTAATGCCAATGCCACCAACTTGTTTCTTATTTCCTGTTTCCTTAAATTCGTCTAAAGCTAGAACTCTTAAAGCTTCTTCTGCTGCATTTAATCTATCTCTATTAGTGACCATGTTTGTTAAAAGCAGTTCATTAATGTCGTTAAACTCTTTCATTGCATGTTCATAAGCTTCTTTGAATTGCTCTTTCTTAACTCTCAAAGTTTTTAGATCCTTTAAGGAGGTTAACATAGTCTCTTGTCGTTTATAATAAACAAATCCTTTTTTAGATTCATTTTCAACATTTTGTCTTTGTTCGGATGTCATTTTTTAGTCTCCATAAATATCTTATTAGTTTTAATCATTATAATATCTAATTCAAGTTGGCATAATTTTAAAATACAAATTCCATCTAAATATCTAGTATCATTTTCCCTTAATATGTCCATAATTCTAGATTTTTTATCATTATAATCTTCCATTTGTTTTTTATTTATCATTGTTTAGTCTCCAAGTTCTTCATAGACTTCAAGAAAGTGTCCTGGATAAACAAAAGTCTGTTCTTTGTTTCCAATTTGTGTCTTAAATTCTGGAGGCTAATGTAACCTCTCTTCCTAAATGGATTTGTGAATTTCATTTTAGTCCCATATATAAATTTACTGAAGCCAATAATAGATTAAGCAAAGCACAACTAAGTGATATTTTCCATCCATTAAGATTATCCCTTGGATATGATCCTTTTAAACATATCAAAAAGAATCCAAAACAAACTAATGCAACTGATAAGTTAAATGGTTTCATTATTCTGCCTCCTTTAATTTGATAACAGAATTTAGAACATTCCTTAATTCTTCAATATCTCTTTCTTCAACACCCTTCATAGGCATAAATGTAAGTCTTTCGTATTCCTTTGCTATTTGTTCTTTTGTAGTCATTTTTAAGTCCTCGATACTATTTGGGTGCTTAAGATACTATATAAGTCTTTCGGTGACACCGAACGGATTATTCGGAATATTAGCCATTAGTCTTTCCCACTGAAATTTTGGTTATTATACTTATTACTTTAATTACATTCTTCTCATCATCAGATGCTTTAAAATCAATCCTTATATCTTCGAGAGGATTACTAATATTCAACTTATCTAAAAATTCCTTCTCCGACATTTTATATACTTTTTTAGTTTCTATTTCCATTTGTTTTTGCCTCCTTTTCTTTGATTGCTTTCTCAATGAGATATCTAAATTGTTTGAGTGTAAGATTATATTTGAATTGAGAATTGATCCTTCGTAATACTGCTCTTTCATCGATATTCTTTTTTTGCATAATTCTTATGCCATCAGTTTTGAACCAATGCCAAAGTTGATCTGGTACTTTGTATAATGTAATGTTGCCTAATTTTTCTAACTCTTTTATTTTTTGTTTTGATAATTTAACTTTATATTTCAATGCCTTAAGTTTTTCTTTTTCAGAATCTAAAATCATAAAAGTCTCTCTATATATTTCATTAAAAAAACTTGAGAGGGATCTTATATGTGGATTGATTTTACTATCTTCAAGAATGTCTGAATCCAAATAAATAGTTGTTCTTGGTTTATCTTTCTTTTCCATTTGCAGTTCCTTTCGATTCAATTATTTGACGTTCATCAATCTGTTCTTTTCTAAAAATTAAGGTCTCTCCCCTAATAGTTTTAATCAAAATATTATCCTTATCATATTCAGAAATATAACCAGTATATCTATAAACACCATTGCTTTTTTTAACAGCTATCTTTTCAAGAAAACCTTTCTTTTCAGTTCGATTCATTATCTACCTCTTTTTTATCTAAGATTCTGTAGGAGAGATTCTATTTAAATCTTACTATTTTTGGTAAAAAGTATGTCATATGTATGTTATTTTATTATATATATATATATATATATATGGAAAAAAAAGTATGTTATGTGTATGTTATGTTATTTTTTTTGACCCTATAAAAAATCTCATTTTGAAAAAAGTATGTCATATGTATGTTATTTTTCCCAAAATAAAAATTATATTCGTAATACGAGACTTGTAGAACTATTTTACAAAAATATATACAATAATTTAGGTATATAAATTCTACTCAAATAATTTATTTTAAGCAGTTTTTACATTATTAGCGTAGGAAAAATGAAGAAAAAAAGGATTATTCAGCTTTTTTTAAGGTCCGAATAACCATATCAAACAGTACTGCGCCACATGATGCACCCAGAGCCCCAACGTCCATCCCTAAAGCGTTTAATCCGAAATAAGCTACTCCTGATATGAAACTTACACTAATCACTGTGGAAGCAAGCTTTCGCAGTTCAAATCGAGTTATTTTATTGTCTTGCAACGCATTAACAGCCCATCCAGCTGTAGATCTAACAACGGGCACTCCAAATACTATAGCCACATCCTTTACTAAATTCCAATCCATATTTTTCACCTCCTTAATATTGTATAATTTTATCTTTATCTGTATCAACTATCTCTGATTCAAGCATTGGTTCCAATTCATCTTCATCATCTAGGATAATCATAACCCTATCACTGACTTCCTTTAATTGACCTTTATGGAAATTATCTTTAGTATTCCTTGCTAAAACTACATCAGAGAAAATCCTAAGATTCCACATAGTCCTTTCCTTTGGAGTATCTTCTTTGCCATTAAGGATAATCCCTTTCATCATAAGCGATCCATCATTCAGTACCTCAATATTTAAGACCTTATCTTTGCCTGACTTGATGTTCTCAAAAGGATTATCTGGGAAGTCTTTAAATTTGGTTTTTACATCATCAGGAATAGAATCATGCAATCCGACAGCATTTGAGGCAGGAATTAATCTTTTATCTTTCCTGAACAACTCAACACCCTTACTTTTATTCTTCCCAAAACCTTTAAGCTTCTCAACCTCAAGACCTAAGACTTTCTCGACTCTCATCTTTTTTTGGTTCCCTGAAAGCCCTTTATCCCCTCTGCCATATTTCTTTATAAACTCAGCAATCTCATCACGTCTTGATACTTTATCCTCTTCTGAAAGTATGGCAAAACTCATAATGTATGCTCCTTGCCCCAATCTTTCTTATCAATGGGTTTTTCTTTGGCTATCTTTAGATCATATAATTTTTTTAATGACATTTTTGCTGCCGTAAGATATTTTGGCTTATTCGTCAAAGGGTCCAAAAACTTTTTATCAGGACTATAACCAAAGGTATTTCTGCCGAACTTGCATTCTGTCTGCACATAAAGAACATTACTTTTCTCGTATATTTTTATTATCTTAAATTTCATTTTTCCTCCTAATTGTTTTAAGCATCTAATTCATGATTAAGTTTGACTATTCCCTGAGCAAAATCCGCTGTGGCAGTAATCGGTTCAACTCTCACTCTCCATAAGCCCACAGCGTCCGGATAAGTGCCACTATCACTTATGTCAACATCCCTCTCTAATATATTTCCAGTATTGAGAATTGAATGCTTATTATCCCATGCTGATCCATTCCAAAAATCCAGATACAGATTGACACTTGTAGCATTGACGGCTCCTGCTTCATCTACATCATCGGCAATCGAAATAGAATCTAAATCCGCCGCATCAATATCATAGTCTCCATTCGCATGAAGATGGTTCTGTGCCACCATAGTATCTGGGGCATGAACATGACCTCCATGCGTATGAGAGTACACATTTTCAGCCGACCCATACCATTGCGTCGCATTATAATTATCATCCCAAAAATAAAAGAATCCAGCTGCATTACTTGCATTGGATTCTCCAGAATCCCATTCTACTATCGACCCGTCAGGTTGACTATAATTTGTTGCTAATGTAAAAACTGTTGTACTTGGCGTTTCGACTTTAGGTGTTACTAGGACTGCGCCTCCCGTTACATTAATTAAAAGAATAATAACCCTTGTCGTATAATATGATGGAGATCCCACAATCGTTCCCTCAGCAAATACTACTGCTCTTATAGCATGCAATGCCGATTCAACAGTATTCGAAGACCATACTGATACACCAGCCGTTGCTGTTGGAGTTGTATCATCAGTATTATTCTCCACAGGAGGTTCAGTATTATCACTATCATGCTTGACTTGGGGATCCGAACCAGTATAGGATGCAGCCCCATAGCCATTCTTGAACTTATCTATGTCATAATCAACAGTCAAAGAATTTACTCTCAAATTTCCAGCTTCATCTTGAACTTCACTTGCAGAAACATTAAATGGAACCTTAAGCGCAAAATTAGTCTTTGCATTAATACCTTGGCCCCATACATTAACATTCCCTGAACCTTGCATAGATGCTTGGCTTTGATCATAACTTGCTATTTGTTTTGATATCTCTTCATTAACATTTTTGGAGGCTAATCTAAAAGCAGGGTTAGTTACTTGTAAAGTTAATTTTTCATTACCAGTTCCATCAACAACTGTTTTCATTCGAACAATATCAACTTCTTCATTTATGCCTGCTGAATTATTTGTGATGTTTCCCATGTCACCAACTTGTAAACCATCAAGGGTAGACGTTGGACTAAGAGAATAACTTTTCTGTTGAGGGTTTAGTTTATTATATTCAACTAATGCTCTGGCATCAGCTTGAGTTGTAGTGACAATATTTTTATCAATGATTATATGTTCAGGAACTCCAGAACCACTACTTCCTTTAATCATATTTTCTCCATCACCTTTACCATAGACTGTAACTAAGGCAGCTTTAGATCGAGATTTCTTCCTTGAAATGTTAGAAGCGTTCTTTCCTTCAATGAAAGCGAATTTATCACTCCTTGTAAGTTCATCATACAAATAGATTTTCTTGTTTGCTTGATCAACCAGGATATCCTTACCACCATCTGAAATTAATCTAATGGCTGCATTCCAAACACTTTCAGATATAGAAGTTCTAAAATCTACATTAGCAGAAGTTGAATTGCTAGTATCAATCGTCCATCCTGAAACACTAGTGACAAGTGTATTTAATATTGTATGATCTGATGTGGTTGTCCAGGTTCGAGTTAATAAAGCTCCCACCATCGGAGATTTGGATTCGGCAAGTTCATGTTCTATTCCTAACAGAGTTAATATTACTCCACCACTAGTCATATCATCTTTATCAAATACTGTACCTCTAAATTTCAAAGTTGAACCTTTATAGATGTCTACGACTGAACCTACATCGAACTCTGCCTTGTAACCACCAGAGACTCCATCTAAAGCTATCTGAGAATTACTTATACCATTAAGAGTAAATTCATAGGCAACCTGCACCCATTGTTTCATAGAAGCATTTGTAGTATTAAGAACATATGTTGCCATTTTAATCTGAGGCCCAGCCGTCCCTAAAATAGAATGTTGGCGTTATCCCTGAGACTGTACCACCAGTAAATATATCATTAAGACTTTGTGCAGGGTTTAACTTTAAGAATAAGTCTCCAGTAGTTGTAGCAATTTTTATTATTTGAACATTAGATCCTACAGTCACATAAGCATACTCAGTAAATTTAATTCCTCCTCCAACATCCACTATTTTAATTAATTCATAAGTCATAGTACCAGTAGCATCTGGAGTAAAAGTAAATCCATTACCATCTTTATCTCTTATTGTTACTGCCGCACCACTATTAACACTACCAGTAATCTTTTCAATCGGAGTAACTATATCTCCTACATTCTCATCATTTGCAGTTTTAGATCCACTCTTTTGTGTTGCGCTGAAAAGTACACCAAATGGACTGATAAAAGAAGCCACATAATCAACGTGCATAGGTCTATTTCCAGTTGGAACTTTCTGAATATTAACACCAGTAACAAGATAAAATTTATCATGTGAATTCTCAAAGGATAATTTTACCATTATTGGTTTGTTAACTTTCCTAACCAAACTCCGATAATTGAGATTTTTGTTTGTACTATCAAAGTGACCATTTAATGTAACATTAATTGGAGATTTAATTGGAGATGCAAATCCTAGACGAGCAAATGCATAAGGGATATTTGTTTGTTCTAAAAATTTAGTTGTTAGAAACTCTATAGTTTTAGGATTGTAAGGCAGTGTAAAGTTAAAAAATACTAATCCATCTGTGTCCCCAGTAACTCCTTCATTGGATCCAGTATTGGCATAAGTAAATGTTACAGAATCAACAACTGTAACTACAACATCTGTACCATTATATCCAGTACCACCTAGTCCTGAAATTGTAACTGTATCTGCTGTGATTAAACCATGAACTGCACTTACTATGATTGTAGATATGTTGGAAGCTCTAGCTCTTGAAACTGTGGCTATGCCTTCGTATTCTTCCAATTTTAAAAAACTCATCTTGTTATCCCCGTAGCCATTGCATAAGTTTTTTCTTTATCATTGTTCCCTTGTATTATCCATTGTAGAGTATCAATAATTGCATGATAACCTAGATTCATAAATTGTCCTGCAAATCCAAGGGCTGCTCTGCCAGGCTTTTCTTCGGCATATCTGGTAACAGCTTCAGCCCCTTCTCCATAAAGGAATTTTATTTCTTTCGCTATTTGTTTAGTTTCTTTAAATGGACCACCTTCAACATCTAATTTTGCACGATCTATAAACAGTTCATCTAAATGTCCTAATAATCCTTCCCAATCTAATTTTATTAAATCCCCCAGTGCTTCAACCAAAATAGTTACACCATCTACCATATCCTCAATAAATTCACTATTATCAGAAAATGCTTGATTTATTGCAGGTAATAAACTTCCAGCGATTTCTTCAAATATTGGTTTTAATTGTCTGGCAATAGTATTGGATAATTTAAATGTTGCAAGTTCTATCTTAGCCATAGTTCCAGCAAGAACTGGTGACTTTATTGCCAAGGCTGTCATGGCCGCAACTCCAGCAATACCCATAGTTGCAAGACCTATAGCTAATCCTCCAACAACTGAACTAGTCTTTCTTAAGGAGGCCATACTTTGATTGGATTGATTCTCTAATTCTACAAAATCAGAATTTATCCTATTAAATCCTTGTTCGATATTAGTTGTGTCAAAACCTCCTTCTATCGTGAGTGTACCTACGTTTACAATCTTGAACCACTCCTTATTAATCTTAAAGCATTTTCAACTTTAACTTCTTGGTCTTTTTCTTTTTTCATTTCTTCACCAATTTTTGCCTTTGCATCTTTCATATCAAAGATGAACTGTAAATCACTCATCAATGATTTGCGGAATTCATAAGTGGAAATTCCCTTATCATATGCCTTCGCCATCTCTAACATTAGTTGATCATGTGAAGATAAGTTTATCTTTTCATTTGGATTTGTTATTGCCAGTAACTTTTTTATTAACTTTTTTTTTGATGTTGGTTAATGTTATTGATCTTCTTGATTAATTCATTAAATACAGAGGGATTCAACTTTCCAAATAATAAATCTTTATCCTCATTCGTATATTCTGAATAAGGTTTATCAATACCACAAAAAGATTTAAGTTCTTCTTGAGTAAATGGAACCTCCATTATATTTCTAAATTTGCATTTGCCTAGCTTCTTCTTATTTTGTTTAATTTTTGTAACTGTTTTTCCATCAACTTTTTCAGTATATATCTCTTGATAATCTTCAAGCCAATCAAGTTCATCATCGGCAGTTACCTTCTTATATTTGAACTTCTGTCCAAATACTTCCAACTCAACTACGTCGTTTTCCCTTACAAAAAAATCTTTCTTATTCATTTTTTCACCAGTTTTCAATACCATCTTTACAAACTACTGCAACACTCATAGCAGTAAATATAAAGTCAGCAGTATTTATTCCGTCAACATTAGTTTCTGATAAAGGTACAGGTTCAACATACAAATCTGTGAATGTGAAAGCTATAGTATTTGATAAAGCTGTCTCTTCAAACACTAATGTATTTGTTGAGCTCATAGCTGCTGCCAATTCCCATAAATCTATATAAGTAGTATCAAGGAGATTAACATTCATTCTTCCAGATATTCTGAATGTCTGTGGTATTGGTGATCCAATCGTTCTGCCAAGAGTACTACTTGCATATCTGCTATCATTAAGAGTCATTCCTTGATCGAGTGTAATAGATCCGTTGTTGATTTCAACAACTTCAGAACCTTCTAATGTCCATTTTATGTGGCGATACTGAAAAGGATCCCCAGTAACAGCAAAAACTCCGCCTTGTAAACTTGGTGTTGTATAATTCTGTGCAAAGCATTCTTCAACAATCTTGATAAAACCATCATTTCCTTCCCCAGTAGATTTCTGGAAATTGATTGTATATTTGTTAATCACGTTGCCAGTCATCTTTATAATTATTGGAGCAGTACCATGTCTTAGTGCCCATTCAGCAGTATAAGATTTTAATGTGTTTCCAACAGAGAGATTATGTGTGAATATTGGATCAGCATCACTTTCTGAATCAATACCAAGAACATATTTCAATCTTCGCCAATTAGTTGGATAATATGATAATTTATATGGTAATGATAATGGACCTGGAACTCTTTTGATTACCTTTCTGTCATCTGTCCCATTGTTTAATACTTCCTGAAACCCTTGCGTAAAGCCTGGATCTACAGTAAAATTGCTTCCAGGTATGGCTGATCCCACTAAAGTTGCAGCAGTACCATAACCTACTGTTTCTTCTGCTTCAATAAATCTTTCTCTTAATCCTAATAATCCTTCTACGGTTGTCATTTAAATCACCTCAATTCTCCCGGTTCGTAAACCTTTTACATTTATTTCTACGATACTATGATAAGCTTGATATTGATCACTATAGGAGGCAGCCCTTGGACCAGATACTAATCTATAATTATACAATACTGGAAATAAAGCGGATTCATTATCTTCAAAAGCTTTAGTTATCTGATTTCCTAAGTATCTTGTTAAATAATTATTAGAGTATTTCCTTCCACTAATCTCAGCAATGTATCTATCTTTAGACCATACATCTATTTGCATAATTGAACTTGATTCCATTGGGGCTTTATATTGTCCTAACCTCTTTCCGGGGTTAACAACCATAAACATAGAAATTCTTGGAAATGAATTAGCCCCCAAATTATCATCTGTTTTATCTGAATAAATCCAATTTTTGGATCCTTCTTTGAAAGTAATAACGACAGTATCGTTTAAGGTTAAGGCTGTAAAGAATGTAACCTTTTCATTTTGATAATCCCAATAATAATCTTCCCATTTATTGAGGGAGGTTCCATTGACAGTTAAAGCAGTAATGCATGAAACAGTAGTATTCGCAGAAGGAGTTAATGTTATCTCAGTTTGGCCAGCTGTGGCAGTAACATTATCTGTATTAGAATCTTCAGCTCTGTCCCTAGGATCAGTTAAATAGGTCCTTAGAAAGTCACTCACGATATCTTCAGGGTCCAGATAATAAACTGTTGTCATTTGATTCCTCTTGGAATATTAATTTAAAGTCCTCTTGGACTATACTAGTAGAATAACATAGGAAGTATTTAATCACCACTAAACTCTGCCTTAGCAATTTCAGGGTACCAAAAATCATTTACTTCAAATAAAGCAGGCCGCATGAAGGGTTGTGCGGTGATTCCTTCTTTAGCAATCTTGGCTCGAATTGCATAACCAAGGCTTTCATCACCTAACTTTCTACGCGCCCAATCTTCTAAAGGTTTTATTGGAGCATAAAAAGGGATGGTTCCAAATTCCATAGCAGCTGAATGTCCGGCCCCACTTGTTAAAACATAATGTTCTGCCAGAATTTGAGGAATTAGAGTTATCTTCTGCTTAACCTCTCCTTGATCAAAAGGAGCTTTCTGTATGGCCAATTCTTCCATCTTAAACATAGATAACATAAGAATGCGTTTTGCTTTTTCCTTGGTAAGACGTTCTCCCTTATCCAAGCCTTTCATTCGAATATTAAGTTTGACCATTTTATTCTCAATTTTTTAATGTTATTATTTAAATCTGCTTTCTTATGACAGGAAACACAAAGTTGAATATAATCCTTTATTTCTCTTAAATATTTCCCACTTAGGTTAGCCCAATCAAATCTTTTAGGATTTTTACATTCGCAGTCTAAATTTTGACACATTTGTGCTTTACCATAATGTCTTCTTATCCATATATGTTTTGCTGTATAACTTGCTTGTTCTCCTTTCCACAAAGGATGTTTTTCATTTTGTTTAGATAAACTCATTAGTTTTTTTGCTTCTTTTGAATGTTTATGCCCCATTAATGTTTGGCTAATCTTTTTCTTTGTTTTTTCTGAAATTAAGTAATTTTGTCTCCCTTTGTAATATTTCTCTAAAGTTTCTTTTGGAAGTTTTCTATTTTTAAATATATGTCCTATTTTATATTTTGGAATTCCGTTGTATCTATGTCTTATTATCCAAGTTATTCTTTCACCACAACCACAGGCACATAATGGCATTACTTTAGGTTTTTGAGTTACCATTTTATCCATTAAAGTCATATCATTTATAAAAACTATGATTGGGCATTTTTCCGTATGATATAACCTTTATAGATTATATCTCCTCCAACTTGTTCTCCTTCAATTTGTGACACCACCCTCCATTGAACAGAATTATATGTAATTTCATCTTCAAGTTGAATATCTGCATTATACTTAACGAACATCATACCATCTCCTATCTTTACACTACCCAGATTTACATGATCAAGATCCTTTTTAGTTATCCATTGGATATCTACTTGGATTATAAATGTAGAAGGAGAATTATCAGTAAGCCTATTCATGGAATCTTTTGTTTCAGTATTTCTAGTAACAGTAACATTAACTCCAAAATCCTTTAGATAACCGTCATAATTTCTTCTAAATCCGGCAGATTTACTTCCAGTATTTCTTTCCGTTACCATTTTTGCTTTTATTCCTATGATATTTTTTTACGCGCAACTGAAGTTTCCCCCGAGTTGATTAGTTATTAACTGTATTCTGGCGTCTAATTGTGCAAGAACTTCCCTAATATTGACGTATTGTTCTCCTTGAGTGAAGGTTTTTCTTCCTAAAGTATAACTTGTAATTGCATCATAGGATCCTCCAGTGATATAAATATAGGTCATAATTGCAGCAACTAAAGCTGTAAGTTCTTGTATTTGGTCTGGCACAGCCGCATAACCATGCGTGTAAGTGACTTTTATGTTAGCTTTGCCGTTTGGTATAGATGTATTAACAAGTAGCCTAGATTCTTGATTATCGTCGTCTGTGATGATTCTATATTGTGTAGAATCCAATGTAGTATCTGTATCTCCTTGCCTATCCAGGAACAGAACTGAAGTAATGGCTGTAACGCTTTTATTCTTTAATTCGAACTCTGCATAAGATTCAATTTGAGTTCCAAAAGGTTCATCTGTTTGAGGATAACCTGAATCATATCCATCAAAATAATCGTAGGACGTTTTAACTGGCCCCCAATAATTCCCAGTAATCTTTTCAACTTCCCTGGAAGCAGGATCTAAATAAGTATCTAAGATTGTATCTGATTGAATCTTTGAATACATATAAGACATATAGAGAACATTTGTACCCAATGCTGATTTCCCTGCAGATGTAAGAAGAACACTTCCACTATCTTTATCAATTGTATAATGAGTTGATTCAGTTAGAGTATTCAGTGAGTTACTATCAGCTGCTCCATATTGTAAAGTATAAGAATCTGATATTATATTTCCATTATTTGCATCAAATGAAAGTTCTGTATTATCTCCAGTTCCTAAAGTTTCCATTTGAATCTCTACCCCTATTCCACCAAACCTAGCAATCTGTAAAGTATCACAGTAAGTTGTTGATGCAGGAGTTGTTGTATCTTCAGTAAAATAATCTAATGCAATTACTTGATCGTTCCATACTTCAGTAATAAACGTGATAGTATTTGTAGTAGCATTAAATGTGAATCCAGGGCCTTGTTGTAAAAAAGCTTCATCTCTGGCCACTTGCATTTGTGCAGCAATACCATCATCGTTAGCCAATGTGTAAGTCCTATTTTTATCACCGGATGTACCTGTTAAAACAGATCCTAATATTTCTTCATGCCGGGGAATGTATACAGTCATTTTGTTACCTCCAAACTTCCACTGCCATTTATTACTATTTGGCAAGATTTATCTGCTGGCTGATTATATCCAGCAACTCTTAAAATAGCACTGATTAAGAATTCTCCAGTACCCCTAAACGTCACAGGGATAGATAAATTTATGTCTTTATTTACGAACATATTTTGATCACAATCAACAATACCATCTTTAGTAAAAGCGTAAGGAGGATCTATAGGGACAAAATGATTTATCGGATTTGTTGTTAATGTGATATTCTCCGTTATGTCTGCTCCAGATATCGCAAAAAGAACGCCATCACTAATTCCTCTTGATGATGTATTATAGAAAGAGGTTTGATTAGTTGTGTTGGCATTTATTGATATAGTGGTTGCGCCACCAAAACCAACAGAAGGTGTTATTGTTACTGTGGTAAAATTCACATCTGTTTTAGGATTGACACACTGAACAGTCAAATTATAATTAATAAGGAGGCCAGTAAAACTATCAACTTGAAGATACTGAACACATAAAGGATCTCCTCCTCCGCCAGCCACTCCTACTTGTCCAGGGATAAACATACCAATTTTATTACTTGTCCAAGTGTTAGTGCCATCAGTAGCAGTAGCAGCAGTTATGTTAAAAGTTGTATCTACAGTACGTCTTAAAGCAGTTAAATTTGTGAAAATCATTGAAGCTATTGAATGAGCAGGAATTGAGCCCAATGATATTGAAGTAGACGTATTGAAATTATTATCGACCGTTATATTGATTGTTTGAGCCGAAGAATCAAAATTATAGACACTGACATTCAAGGAATAGTCCAACTCATCAGAATCCCAGTAAGTAGCTTCTAGAGATTGTTTGATTGATATGAAAGGAATAACGGGTTGTACAGACCCAAGGGTTACTATAGGTTGTTCATCTAACCAACGAGCCAATATTAAATGACTTATATTAGAATCAGCTTGAGCATCAATCTTTATCGTAGCCAAACTGTCTAAATTATAAAAATCGAATACTCTTGTAGTAAAACCTGAAAATTCAACTCCATCTATAGATAATGTGTAATTTGTATTTGTATTACTTATATTATATGACTCTCCTGTAGCAGTGTTATTCTTTCCAAAAACTGCCTCCCTTCTTCCATTAGATGTCGTACCTCCACCAGAACTTCTGATATTAACTGCTCCAACATACTTTTTAAATCTGTGAAATGTACCTGCCCCTGAACGATCCTCATAACGCCAATAAGTACCAGTACAAGCAGAACTATTTGTATGACAAAGATAAAAAAGAGGATTGCCAGCCAAAGAGGATGTTAAGTGATATTTCAAAATATATTTAGGTATATAAGCTGCTAAAGGATTAAGGGCAATATTTACTTCATCTTTAGCCCCACCATTTACTATACCTTCCTTTATGTAATGAATATATACATTACTTCCATTATTTGGTGCTGCTGTAGGATTTCCATCATAATTATAAGCCATATAACACGTAGTACCATTTTGACCTCCTGAAGTAATATTGCTATAATTCCACATAAAATGTATCGTAGAGTTTTCGTGCATACAACCTTGAGGGAAATCTGCAGGTTGATCCACAGTCTCGTTGACAAAAACTCTATCAACTTCTATTCCTGAACAGACTATCCTCAAGTCTGCACAAGAATCATTTAATTCTCCATCTGCCCTCATCTTTTTAGTGTTAGCTGTTAAATTAATAGTAAATCCTCGAACCAAGTTAGTTGAATCTACATTTGTAATATTAATATCTCTCCAATTTAGCCAACTGCTGTTCCAGATTGTACTTCCTTGCTTATCCACAAGAAGATTATCGCCAAGTTTGACGTATACTGTGCCTGCCGAATTGATGACTGGGCCTTTCTTTTCAAGAGGGACGTTAAAGCAATATCTATAATTCTCAGACTTTCCTGAAGATTTAGAAATTGTTGGGAATACTGTTTTAAGATTTTCAGTTACTAAAGATGATACTTTTCCAACCTTAGACCATACAACTCTAGTTCTTTGAACTTTGATATTATAAGGATCACACTCATTAGTGATTTCATCAGATCCATTCCCATACTTCCCTTTGTTGACGAGAGTACAATTTTGAATTGTAACATTTTCATCGTAAGTTAACTCTGTTCTTTTCTCTAAATCTTCAGCAGAAACTTTGCTCGCATTGAATGATGATTCGGCGATGTATATTTCAAAATCCTGAGAATTAAGAACTAAATCACTATCAAGTGTTATATTTAAGCATTTCTTGTTAGCTGATATATGGTTGATGTCAAGAGTTACTCCTTGAGTATCCTTATTTACCTGATAACCAACATCTATGGCAGTTTTAAAATCTATAGTGACATTTTCTTTTTTAGGTTCTGGATCAGTTAATCTTACAGAATAAGTTACATAATTTGATAGTGGCCTGTACTTGATTATAATCTTATCTGAAGCGACTTTCTGTTGAAATACCTTTGAATAATAAGCGCCATCCTGCCATTCAATAACCATATTATGTCCGAATGCAAAAGGACTTCCTATCTGAGTAGTATTACCTTCATAGAGTATATCTCTTATTTCATAATGAACTATTTTTCCTTGACAGTTAATACATTGAAGTTTGTTCTTTAATGGGAAATTTTCAACATCATTATTATTTATTTTGAATGTGTAAGTTTGAATCGTAGTTATGTTGTCTTTCCATTTAGAAGTTCTTGAAGCATAAGCATATTCAGAATCGTTCCAATAAATAACATCTCTTGAACTTGCTCGCATTTGTGTGGAACCATCATATAAAGATACATATTCAGTAGCAGCTAAAACAAAACTTCCATTTTCCATAACAGAATATTTAGTTCTTGAATCTTGGATATCAATCCTAATTTTATTAGGCATTAAGAAATATATTGAGGAGACTAAAATTACAAGAACTAATGCAACTCCCAAAACTTTTCTCTTTACCATTTTTAGCCAATTATAAATATATCTGATGCATTAACATATAATTCAACTCCACAAGCTCCTGATGAGTTTAAGAAACAAGCCCTCTGGCCTAATTGGATTATTATACCTCTTCCCAAAGTAATATTACTATCTGGATTTAATGTAGTAGTTACAGTAACATTATTAAAAGTCACATTATCTGCAGTGGATAAGTTCTGGCCAGTTTTCCATTTAAGCATAGCATCAGTAATTCCATTATCAGCAACTTTAAGGCCATCTATTTCTTGAAGCAAACCATCTCCTGCTTCTACTGAAAAGTTTGTAAGAGTTAGATTTATTCCTAGTCCTGCAGTATAATTAGCTGAAGCAGATACTCTGGCATCAATGGTTTCATTAAGTTCGGATGTATTCAGATTGAGTGTTGATCCAGACATAAAGAAGTATTTTCCTACAGCTGAGATAAATTTACTCTCTATCCAACTCCAATTAAGTTTTCCATAGAACCAATTAGAGCTAACATTTCCAGAAGTATTAAAATCTCCAGTTCCGTTGAATGTGTTTCCCTGGAAGAGATAATCTGCTTTTGTATCATAGGTTGCATTAAAAGTATCTCTCCAGATCTCATTATAAGTAAGATATGTGGAGTTAGTTTGATTAAAGTTAAATATTAATCCAACAGTTTGATTATGCCACCAATCCCCATATGTTAAAAAGGTAGAGTTAGTTTGGTTGAAATTGAAAACTAATCCTGCTGTCTGGTTGAACCAAGAAAATCCGTAAGTTAAATAACTTTCATTGGTCTGATTGTAATTATAAATTAAGCCTGCCGTCTGATTTATCCAATAAGATCCATATGTTAGAAAGGTAGAGTTAGTCTGATTGAAGTTAAAAACTAACCCGGCAGTTTGATTAAACCACGCAGAACCATAAACTGAATACAAATTGGCCGTCTGATTAAACCAAGCAAACCCATAAGTAGAATATAAACCAGCAGATTGATTTACCCAAAACTCTCCATATGTTAGAAAAGTTGAGTTAGTTTGATTGAAATTGAAGATTAATCCTGTTGTTTGATTTACCCAATAGGAACCATATGTGAGATATGTTGAATTAGTCTGATTGAACCAGAAACCACCATAAGTAAGGAATGTGGAATTAGTTTGATTGAATGCAAATTCATCATACGTTGCATTGTAAGTATAAGCGTTACTTCCGTTCTCCAGGCAAACATCTACATATTGCTGTTGAATATAATCAGCGCTGAGATTTGTGAAATTATAAATATTGTAATAGTCTCTACCATCTATATCTGATGGAGGAGTCCAAGCGAACATAATTGGGATTACAAAGAAGGATAAAAATACTAAAAAAAATAATTTGTTTAGTTTCATTTTCTTTGGAATCTTAAAAGTGAATTTACCATCTTTGATTTCATCATCCTTTGAGATAGTTTCTTAAGGCCAATTACAGCGCCATAATCATTCAACTGATCTTTAGTCATTTTCTCAAGTTCTTCTCTGGATTTAGGTTTCTTTTTGGCAGGTTTTTTTAGTCCCACACTTTTCTTTACATCTTTAGGTTTTGTGTGACTAACTTCCTTTTTAGGATCCTTTTCTTTAGGTTTTTCCTTAACTTCCACCATACCCTCTTCAGAATTAACTACTACAGCCGGCAATTCAACAACTTCCCCTGGATTAACATTAACCCAAGCTCCGTCTTTCTTAAACATTTTTACTTTTTCTGATACATTTTTTACTTTCATTTTAACCTCCGATTGATAAATTTAATGCCCAAGCCAAAATAGCTAACAATATTGTACTAACACCATAAAGCCATTTACGATTGAGTTTAACTTTCCCATTCATATCCTTGAGATGATCCTTAACTTCTTCCACACTCTTAAAAATATCATTATTCGTTATTCTTTTGAATGTCTTGTTTCCAGGATCCTTTCCCATCTTTTTCTCCTAACAAGCTCCAACTACACACCTTTCAGTACTGCAGCAATAATCTCCTGATTTGCTAGATGGAACTAAATCATTATTAACAACCTCAACAACTTCAATAGTTCCTTCTTCTTTGATTACGACAACTTTTGATTCTTGGCCAGCCAAGAAAGTTAAAGGATCAACACCTTGTTCTTCAGCATATTCTTTTAGATCAACCCATTTACCTTTATGGACTTGCCCATCATATTCAACATTACATCTCGCTGGATCAGTTCTATCTTCTGCATGAGGATATCCTGTGTAAGCAGTTCCACTTATTCCACCTAGGAATACTCCAACTTTTTCAGTAACATCACATAGATAAGCATTCTCATACTGTTCAGGTTCTAACAAAATAGATCCACCCATGCCTGCTAAAGCAGATAAAATAAGTAATACGCCTATTGTAATATTCTTCCCGTTAATTATTTCTTCCATTTTAAGCAATCCTCTTTATAGTCATAACTGCAGAATCAGGATGGTCTCCAAAAGTTCCTTGAGACATCAACTTGACAGTTGTATCATCTGATGTGTATTGTAATTTGATCGTATCTCCAGCAGTAAGATCAGCCAACATATCAGGTAGTGATAATTCTTCTTCTGAATTCTGTTTATCAGTATCTATCTCGAATAATGTACCATCTATTTCTGTACCACCATTCTTGACGAATCTCGCCGCAACGTGAGCATCAGGGCTCCCTGCAGAATCAACAATATCTAAAGCATAAGTTAAAGAATAAATGCCTGTATCTGCTATTGTGAAAGTGTCATTTGTAGCGTCGTTGTAGGTATGAGTTATCCCCTGAAAGAGTGCTGTTGCTGAATCGTTGAAGGATATATTAACCCATAAACCTCCTGATGTTATAGCTTGTTGTGCATCAGTATGGGCTGCAATATATTGAGGGATCCATACATTAGATGCAGTGATATTACCGTCAACATTAAGATCTTTTGCCATTGAAACATTACCATACATAGTTATGTTTAAATTTGGACTTATCAACATAGCATAAGTTTCATTTAAGAATCCAAAGAAGTCAAATGCAGCATTAGCACTAAAAGCTTCAAAGAAACCAAAAATGATATTATGGGTTTGTGTTGCAGGTATTAATGAAACATTTTGATTCATAATTCTAAGATCTCCTTGGATATTAAGAAGATCCCCTCTGTTAGGTGCTGATACATTATTTTGATCAACATAACTAGAACCATATTTATTCATAGCCATAGAAAAACCTCTTGAATTCTGGGCTAAACTTACAGCATTTGAAAAAGTACCATTATCAACATTAAACACTCCAATATAAGCAGTACCATTTTCTCTATATTGTACTGTAGTCAAATCTTTATCTGCCTCAATACCAGTTCTACTTCTAACAACTCCAGAAACATTAGTATCAAAAGATGCAGTTGTAATCATAGCAGTAAAGTTTACATCAGTTCCTAATTGAATACTTGCAGGGCTCCTAACTACTAAATCGAAAACACTAGCATTTTTGGTAATATAGAGACCACCTGAAACATTAAGAGTTTCCAAACCACCATCAAATAATGTCTGATTTCCTATAGATAATCTATTTGTTACTGAAAGGTTTTCACTAACATTTAAATTTCCTTCAACATGTAAATTTCCCCATAATTTCAACCAACCATCAACTAGATTATCAATGTATTCGCCAAGATTGAACAATAATTTATCAATATTTGAAACATCATTATTAGTCATATTCAAATCTGTTGTAGCATTTCTTTCCAAATAAGTTTCATTGGATGCTGTAAGATTAACTAAACCTTCTCCATTACCTTGCAAGAAATCCGCAATTAGATAATTTACGCTTGTTATATTTCTTATTGTTCCATTCCAAGATAAGTTAATGCCATCAGCGAATCTTACTGGACTTCCTCCATGAATTGTATCTACATATAAATCACCAACACTAGTTATATTATTTCCAGTCATATTCAAGTTGCCAGTCATATTATCACCAGTAAGCCTAACTGCAGTAGTACATGTAACTGAATCTCCTAATTGCGTTAAGTAGGATCCATCAGGACATGGCGCAGGATAATTCTGATTATCAGACCAATTTTGAGGCCCAATAAACATAGTAGAGGCATTTACAAAACTAGCAAAAGTTCGATTAGCATATAGATCTCCAGCTGAAAGATTTACTGGCAGATAGAATCTATCAAAATCAAGAGTTATATTATACAAATTCCATCTATTTGATAAAAGATTGAATTTACCTCTCTGAACATCAAGTGAATAGTTTTGTGAATTTAAGAGCAATAGTGCTGAAGCATTAGACTTGTTAGTAGAATAGGCCTTGAAGGTGTTATTAAGTATATCAGTAAAATTTAGATCATAAACTAGTTCATCTGATACATTGATAAGTGTGAGATTAGATACACTTAGGTTCTCTAGGTTGGCTACAATAGCTATATATCCATGCACAGTTAGATTATTTGCTACGTCAGCTTCTCCAAGATAAACTTTATCTCCTGAAAGATCATTTCCAAGAACATAATCTAATCTTTGGGTAAAAGCATTATAAATCGTCTGATAATTAGCAGTTACAACAACTGATAAAATAACCAATAATATTATAAAAATTAATGGCCTCTTCAACATTCCTCTTTTTTTTTCCATTTTCAACCTCTTTAACTATATGATAATGATGTACGATTGTTCCAAATATTGTCAAACTGATTATTCCCATCAGCGAATTCAACTTTTACAAGATAATTTCCTGAATATGTATATTTCCTTATTTGCCATACAGATCCACTTCCGGCAGAACCTGGAATAGCCAAACCTACATATTCTGGTAGTCCAGTTCCATTTACTTGTTGCCTCATCATCAAAGTAGGAGCTTCATGTAAAACTCTACCGTTTGCATCTAATATCTGTGCAACATTTAAGTTTGTAGTTACCATTTTTCCTCCTTGTTTTTTCCTTTAATTATAAAAATAAAAAATTACTCAAAGATTATCCTTGAGATTCTTTGCTTGACTAAATTGAATGTCTTAGATGCACCTTCTACTCCCACATAAGGAATTAAGTTCACATCGTTAGTTAAAGCAGCTGAGATATGCACTTCTTTATTGTTTATGAAGAAGTGTGCCTTCCTACTACTGTCAATTTCAATTCTGAAATAATATGTAGTGTCAACTGCAACAACTACACCTGTGTCAGTTTCAACGTCAGAAACACCACCAACAGTATAGACAGCTTCCCAGTTTGCTACATTCCCATCAAACCTGAAAAATGCTTGGTCATTATCTGCAGTTATATCTTGGTCATTTGTAAGTTTTAGTCCGGCCCAAAGTATAACATCTGCGACTGAAGCTCCTGTCCTAACTACTGCTTCCCAGATAACTTGGTTCTCATTTCCCCATAAGATATTAGTCCAAGCCGTCTGGCCAGTATTAAGATGTGGGGCTATGATAACTTGATCATCCGAAGCGGAATCTGTTGTCATTAATAATGAACCATCAGTTGAAGCGAAAGTCACAGTAGCTGTAGTTCCATTCGTTCCAAGAACTTCGAAGTCGACGTTTGCAATAACAAATGCCACTAAGGCTGATGGACTATCTGCATTAGGATCTATAGTCATATCTCCGTTAACACCAGGTTTCTTCTCAAAATGTTCCTCGAGTACATACCTCTTATAACTATCAACACCACATTTTTGTAATGTAATATGCTGATCCCATTCGTAGGGGCCTTGCATGTAAGGTGGAGCTGCTGAGTTACCAGTAGGTACTGCTCTTAATCCTTCTCCTGTCATTTTCAGTTTCCTCCTATCATTCGAAGATTATCCTCGATATTCTTTGTTTGACTAGATAAAATGTCTTAGCGTTTCCTTCAACACCAACAATAGGATCTAAATCTTCATCATTGGTCATTGCAGTTCCAACATGAACTTCCACATTATCAATAAAGAAATGAGGTTTTCTGTCACTATCTATTTCAATTCTTAGATAATAGTTGGTATTTATTGCAACAGCAACACCAGTATCAAATTCAACATCATCTCCAGCTATAGACGTTGTGGCTTCCCAGTTTGCTACTCCTGCATCAAATCTGAAAAATGCTGCATCATCATCACCAGAAATATCAACTACTACAGATTGTCTTAATCCCGCCATCAAAACAATACTAGCTACGGAAGCTCCAGTCCTTACGACTGCTTCCCAAATAACTTGGTTCTCAGTTCCCCAAAGAACATTAGTCCAGGCAGTTTGGCCAGTATTTTGATGAGGACCGATAATAACTTGTTGAGCTGGAGTACTGTCTGTAGTCATTAATAAACCACCAACAGTTGTTCCAAAGGTTACATCGTCAGTTGTAGCCCCAGTTCCAGCAATTTCAAAATCTTTATTTGCGATAACAAAAGCAACTAAAGCTGTAGCATCATCTGCATCAGCATCTATAGTCATATCACCATTAACTCCTGGCTTTTTAGAGAAATGTTCTTCAAGAACAAATCTGTTAGAACTATCCACTCCTCTTTTTTGTAATGTGACGTGTTGGTCCCATTCATATGGGCCGTTAGTATAAGGCGGAGCTGCTGGGTTTCCAGTAGGCACTGCCCTTAATCCTGATTCTACCATTTTCTTTTTTCTCCCCTGGGAGTTGTTTGCCCCCTTGTATTTTACAAGGTGCTTTCACCATGCCGTCCCAGGCAGCATGATACAGTTGTCAATATAAAAAAATAAAAAACTCAATCATATTCCTATGATTGTTATGTTATGTATGCCAGTTGTAATATTTGGTATTGTCAAAATGCCTGTTGCTGGATCAAATGCTAAATCGTCAACATTAGTTCCTTGGTCATCCTGCAGGTATGAAAACAAGACTGTCTTCATTGCCTGGCCTTTACCATCTGTAACATCGGAGTTAAGATCAATCGTAAAATTATCATCACAATCAGCATCTGTCTGTATTGTGATTATCTTAAGATCTCCGATAACAGCAATCTTCCGGAATGTTTCTCCTACTGCCGTCATTTTATATTCCTATGATCAACACGTTGTGTATTCCAGTTGAAATCGTTGGCATAGTTAGAATACCTGTTGCTGGATCAAACGCTAAGTCTGCCACATTCGTTCCTTGGTCGTCTTGAAGGTATGTATTCAGAACAGTCTTTATTGCCTGGCCTTTACCATCTGAAACATCGGTATTTAAGTCAATTGTAAAACCAGTCGCTGCTGATGCATCTGTCTGGATAACAATTATCTTAATATCCCCTACAACTGCAATCTTCCGGAATGTTTCTCCTACTGCTGTCATTTTCCATAACCTCCTTATGCAATCCCATACATCTGAGAACTAGCAGCCTCAAATACATTGGCGATTGTCAAGTATTCTTTTAGCAAATATACGAATCCATCTTGGTCAGTATACTTTTCTTCGTAAGTCAAGTCTTGCAAAACTGGGAAGAAAATATATCTCATGTCAAGGAACAGAATCCTTTTTGCGGATGCTGAGGTTGGCATAAAAATATCTTTGATAAATGTTAACTGATCAAAGATAAATGCATCTGGTATTCCATATTCTGGAGTTCCTGCTGATGGTTTTTCCACATTTCTTGATAAGTCCAATAACAATCCTTTCACATAGTTATGTGTGGTTGCATCTGTAATTGCAAGAGTTGGGAATCCTTTAGCGTTGAATGTAGTAGCAATCTCTGCTCTAATCAAAGCTAGAGTAGGATTTCCACCAGATCTGTTAGTAGTGTTTGTAGCTACTAACTTGATCATACCAGAAGGTTCAAGTGGTGTAGTACTTGCATCACCGTTAATCAATGCATCTTCTTCAGCTTCATAGATGCTATCGGTCTTAACTCCAAGATCAAGTTGAGCTGGATCAATAAAGCCTCTCATTCCTGCGATTGCAGGTCCTGAGATTAAACCTTTAGCATACAAGAACTTAACTGCGATTGATACTCTTTCGTAAGTATCTGTTACTACAGCTAAAGCTCCGTTTTCTGCTGCCCAGAATGCTCCACCTTTAGCAGTCAATGGGATGTAATCGTAAGTCAAACCTCTAATGGCCCTTCTTGGAACTAAGTTCCTAAATGGTGTCATTTTTACAGTTCTGTTTACAATATTTGGATCTGGATATACTGGGACTAAAGCTGTTCCAGCTGTTCCGGCTCCACCAGTTTGTGTATCGATGGAGGCTTTCTGCAAATATGTATGTTTTGCGATTTCCATCCTTTTATCAACACCAGTATATGGATTGTAATATTCTTTTGAAAATCCACCATATGCGTCTTTATCGATGTTTCCAGCATTGAATCTTTCTCTACACTTTTCAACACTAAAACCATCTTCGAATCCTTTAAACATTGCTTTCATCATCTTTCTTAACCTCTCATAATTGGCAAATGACCTTTTTCTAATGCTTTATCAATATCTGCATCACTAAGTTTGTCTTTACCTTCGCCACCTTGATCTGCGAATTTCTGCTTTTCAAGAGCAGTTTTCTCGGCCTTTTCAAGAGCATCCTTTGTGTCTTTTAATTTAGTTGTAGATTCATCTAATTCTTCTTTAGATTTCTCTAATGATTTTTCAGAATCTTCTACTTTCTTCCCTGAATCCTCAAGCTCTTTCTTTAACTTAGTGACTTCAGCTTTATTGTCTTCTAACTGCTTTGTGAATTCGGCTTTTGTTTCCTCAACCTTCTTCTCTACAGCAGAATCAACATCCTTCTGTGTATATTCTTTGTCCATAGTATGTACCTCGTTTTTTTTGTTGTATGATTTGGCTATCGCCATTGCCATTCCATGTTTATTTGCTGGAATAGCAACAAAGCTAGCCTCTAATAATTCTAAATCTGTATACAATCGTTTACCATCTATTTCATCATACTCTTTTACGATTGCACCAATAGAAATTCCAATCTTAGCACCTTCATCAAGCATTCCTTGAATTATTTGAGCCCTAGGGTTGGATTTGTAGAACTTAGGTTCAGCAATAAGAGCTGTATGACCATCAATAACTTTAACTCTTTTATTTGTCCATTCAGCAACTTGCATAAATACACTATTGTAATGATCACAAAGAGCAACTAAATAACCATTATCTTTTGCCATCTTTTCAATACAATCTTTAGAAACCCTTTCATCATCTCTATCACATGAATTGTCTGATAAGACAGCAATATATTTTCCACTAGCCTCTTTTATAACAGGCATAAATAATTCAATTTTGTATGGTTCGTGTGTTGCTTTGTTTACCATTGTTAATTACGTTACCTAAAGTTATATTTAATCACCACTTAAATCTGGTTTGAAGAAAATAACTGATCTACAGTGGGGGTGGGCGGGAGGTGTTGGATAAGCTTTACGTGTTTTCTCGTCGATAAATGGCGAATCTAACTCTTGAGTTTGACCATTTAATCTCTTACAAATTGGTGACGTTCTGTTATCCAAGGCTGTAGACCAGACTTTCTTACCTAGTATTTTGGTTTCTTTATAACCAAGCAATTTTCCTTCGTTGATTATTCGATTAGTTTCAGTCCTAGCAATCATGTTACTTCTCCATTCAGAGAACGAATCAAAGTCTTTACTGATAGCTTCTTTTATTTCTTTAACAGATTTATTTTCATTGATTCCACCTTGAACTGTCTTAATTATCTTAGCTTGAAGTTCTTTAGTAACTCCCTTTATTCCTGGCCATTTCTTTCCATTGATGATATAACCATCAACTTGTTGACCTTGTAATTGATTTAGTTTATCTTGATAAGCTTGAGTGAATCCTATCTGTACTCCAGTTTCAGACTCAGCAGACAACATTCCAGAAAGCAAATCAGCTTTAAGGAATCTCTTTACATTGCTAGCAAATAGTTTAGTATTCACAGCATTGAACATACTAGCGAGAAACTCTCCAAAGTTCTTTTTTATCTTCTCTTTTTGTGATTTTTTCACAGAATCTTCACTTAAATCCTTAGAAACGGAGATTTGTTCTGCAGCAGCCAAGACTTGCTTTTCAAAACTGTCAAAAGTCTTAAGCAAGAAATCAGAATAATCTTTAGCTTCTTCAATCACATCCTCTCCTTCATTAATCTCCAGGTCTTTAGAAAGAGATTTATCTTTTTTAGGATCCTTTTTATCTTTAGGATTATCTTTATCTTTAGGATCCTTTGGATTGTTAGGATTAGAATTCCCAGGATCAAACGCGCCAGGTTCACCACCGAAATTAGCAAACCCATCCTGGGGGTTAAAAGGACGTCTTAAAGGTTCATTTCCCCATTCTACTTCTGCCATTCCTTTCTTCTTTCTTACTTCATTTATAGTTAATGCACCCGCTTCCAATAACTTCAAATCTTGATCGAACTCTATATTTTCAGCTGCATGATCCTTAGGGAAGAATTTAAACTTTAATCCATGGTCTTCTTTCTTGAAGAATTCAACCAAGGTTCTATTCGTATGAACTTTCTCCAATAAATTAAGATAAGGTTTTAATGCATTTCTTACCGTAACTCTTTCTTGGCCTTCATCATTAGATTTATTAGAGTTTTCAAAGAATCCAGCTTCAGTAGGACTAACTCCAAATACACCGAAGGCTATCTTGAAATACCATTGTTGGCCATTTAACCATTCAAGATCCTTATTTGTCTCTGATAATTTAAAGACGTTTTCAATAACCCAATTAACAAAACCAATCTGGTGAGGTTTGCCACGATACCTATTATTCCATTTCCTTTTTAACTTTTTTAATTCTGGACCAGTAAGTTTTGGTAAGGGAATAAGAACATCAGGGATTGCATTATTGGTATAAAGATCTTTATTGTATCTAGTTCCTTGTATCAATAATTCTAGAACTTGTTGGATTGATTCTACTGGTGAGAAACCATAAACACTATATGATTTCTTATTCATTATAAGATATTCGATTTCTTCTTTCTCGAAACGTGTAGGGTTTTGTCTAGGATGTTTGAAAGAATACTGCCAAAAGTTTAAGAGATTTTTATAGATATCAACTTGTTTAAGCATAGTTGCACCGTCAGCTGTCTTAACTTTGATAAGTGTTCTTTGGCCAAGAGGTTTAAGGACTAATCCTATATCATGAGATTCAATTCTTCCCCATGCATCATATATTGGAACCTCTCCAAAAGTGTAAGAATCTCTGGAATATACATAATTCAAACATCCAGCATCAATCTCTCCCATGTCTGTTACCAATTCAGAATTAAGATCATTGATGTTTTGTTTATCATCATTAAGATTATTTAAGAATTCAGTTACTTTCTTGATGTCTGCTTTTCTATCAGTTTCATCTTCCTCATCAGCATTAACAACTTCCCAAGGGATAGTATAAATCTGTTTCTTAAAAGTACTAAGAACCATCTGTACCCAGGGAGATTTTGATAAGTCCCTAAGTTTTCTTATGTCCACTCCCCTTGGTTGGCCTAACCTTGCAGAAAAGAACCAGTTAGGATAAATCGCTTCTCTTTCACTAGGATCTTGTACCCCTGTATAATTGATTTGAGTTAATGAAATCTCTTGATTAGAAGCCGGATTACTAGAGAAAGTTTGTTTAGCAAAGTACCCAATATTGGAAGTTAGTGCTTTAAAAAAATTCATGTTTACTTTCTAAGGGTATAATGTTATATTTAATCACCACTTAAATTTGAGCTTAGAGAAACTATATAAAAATAGAAGAAAAAAAGAATCATTCCTCAGCTGTTGTAAGGAATGGGTTATCAAACACAGGCGTATCATACAAATACTGAGTTATAATGCCTTTACATATGTTCTCTGCCACTTTTGGATGCGTTGCTAGATTCTTTTGGTAATCTAGATAAGCAATTTGTTTTTCAGCACCCTTTGGATAAGCGTTAGGATCCTTGGCCACAACAGTCTTAGCAGATAAAGCAGCTTTGTTCATACACTCTTTATGCAGTTGCTTAACATAAAACTTTAACTTTTCAATTTGCAATTCAATGCATTTGGCCTCAAGAGGTTTTAACTTTGCTTCATGGGCTCTTTGATGTTTAAGATTTATCTTAGAGTTCTTTATCTGTTGTTCAGCAGTTACCTTCTGATTTTCCATAGAAGTAATCTGATGTCTTGTGGCTTGTAATCCATCAAGAAGATCCTTTGGTGTTAATTTAACATCTTCTGTTGTTATCTGTTTCTTAATCTTTTCTCCGTCCCATTCAAATTTTACTTCACTCATTTCCTTGCTCCCTAGGTTTTACCCTGATAATCTCACGAGTTATTGGCTTTCTATAGACTATCCTTTCAATCACTTCATAAGCGATAGGATATTCTGCTGAAGTAGGTCTTCTGATTGTAGTTCCATCAGGTAACACAACATCTGCATAATGTATGAGAGGTTTTTTATTACCCTTTGCATCAGTCTCATATACAGAGAATCTTATCTCAGCTTCACTTTCGTTATGATTTCTGCCTTCTAAACATGTAACATACATTTCAGGAGCTATAGTTTTCCAATGCCCATTTATTTTCATACTATTAGCTGAAGACATCTTCCTTATAGATTCTAATCTCTTTTTCAATCTAACGTCTACTGGTAACATAACCTCCATAGTCGCTAAGTCTTTTAACTGATCCATCTTCAGTTTAATTACGTCTTTCAAATCAGAGATTTTAGTTGTTTTAACATCATCTCTCCTAAATTCCTTTGGCTCCTCTATTGGAGCTTCTTTTTTCGCCATATTATTTCACTCTCCTTTTTTATTTTAATGGTTTAAATGCACAACCTTGTTCTCCCTTTGCTTGAGATCCATTATCAAAGTTTGGTCGTTTCATAACTGGATTTTTATCTAAAATCTCTAATCTTAAAACATCATACCAATCAGATTTTCCCTTCTTATTTTCCTTAGCAAATGGAGTTACAATGGCTTGTACACAACCATATAAATCAAAAGATAAAGAAGTTACTACCCCTTCCATATTTGTCACTTTGTCTTTTACTTTAAGTCCTAATAGGTTCATATGTTTTTTTATTTCACTCATTTCTTATTTCCTCCGTATTCGGTATTTTGTTATCCACACACCCGTATTGGTGTTTGATTTAACCATGATATATTCTACTTCTCTACGTTTACGCATCTTAGACAATGCAGTCATTACAGATCGTTTACTGATACTTAGGATAGTAGCAATCTCTTTATACGTCAAGTATTTAGGATAACTATTTTCCAATAATCTTCCTATGTCTTCCTGGCCCATTATTTATTAATCACCTTCTTGCCTTTGAATTTTACTTTGTGTATACAATGTATACATTTGCAGCCTTCTTTACATTTTTCATAAGTTTTTACCATCTTAAAACGCTAACTCAACTCCTTGTTCTTCACTATTGACCACAGTTCTTCTTGGCTTTCCTAGTTCGAATATCATTCTTTGATTCAATGCATCAGCAAAATCTGGGGAACGTCCTAGTACCTCTTTGATTTCTTCCTTGCTTATTATCTGAAATTTAGATTCATTGTCTTCTACATTTTTACGTTTAATGGCTTCAAGTTCTTCAATTATCCAACCTTTAATTTCAGTAGGGACGTCTCGGTAACAACCAATTAAACCTTCATTTACATAACTGGATAATCTATCATAACATTGAGCTCTAAGATTCTTATAAGCGAATCTGATTGTTTCTTGCTGCCTATACTTTTTATCATCGTCCCATTCTTCAACTGGACGTGCAGCATTAACAAAAGCAACAACACCAGGACAATGATCTACTACACCACCCCCCATACTCCCATCATCAACTGCAACATTTCTCATAGGAATATGCCATTGTTCACAAGTACTATCTATCTTTTTTTCAATAAAAGGAGTACTAGATTTATCATAGTACCAAACTCTTCTTATGAATAATCCTTGCCACAATACGAAAACACACTTGTCTCTACCAAACCTTGCAGGATCAACAGTCAAATAAAATTCTTCTTCAACTCGTGGATCTTGAATCATCTCGAAGACTTTAAGGATAGCATTATAACTCATCATTGCTGCATCATCATCATCGTATTCCCAATTCCCATCCCTTAATCTAGCTCTTAATACTGGATCTTTTATTTTGCTTAACATCTCACTATATTCTGGAGTACAAAATGGATTATCATTGTGAAGAGATTGAACAAAACAAGTATCTGAGGGTAATTTATTTTCTTTCCATGGATTATAGAAATCAAAGTAAACCCAATTCTTTTTAGGGTTACAAGTAAGAAAGATTTTTGGAAATAGATTATATACTTCATTTAAATGTCTTCCAATTCTTGATTTTAATACATCAAAAGCTTTTCCTTTAATTTCTCCAACTTCTTCAAGCCATCCACCAGTATATTCTGTGGATCCAAATCTTTCATATAAAGGATCAGAAGGTTTATAGGCCACATCAATCAAATCAATCCTAGAACCATTATAAAATTCAATGTAATTATATTGAGAGTTTAACTTCCAAGCATCTCTTGGTATATTATGAAAATGACATACTTTCAAGAAAGTTATGTAAGTGGAAGACATGATTCTTTTTAATTCATTTCTACCAATGAACCATTTAGTTCCCGGGTAAGCAATACAATTCATTACTAACCATTCGCAACCTAACCAACTTTTCCCACCATTTGCTCCTCCACCAAATAATAGGAATTTAGTATGTTTATCTCTAAGATATCTCCACCCTATTTTCTGTTTAGGCGATGGCTTAATTTTAATCTTGACTATCTTCTTTTCCATTATCAACCTCTTTTACAACTTCAGCATCAATAACCTTATCTTCTTCTGGTACAATATCCTCAAACTCAATCTGAATCTTATCGGCATTCAGCAAATTGAACTGGTTTAAATTCATTATAACATCTTTAGGGAAGAAACCAACCAACTGATCTCTGCGTAATTTAAGGACGTCTTCTCTTTGAAGCAGCTCAACAGCTCGCATTATCTGAGCTGGCTTGGATTTCACATCTAAAGCAATTGTCCACAACTTGCCGGTGCGCATTCGAGCAGTTTCTTCATATTCACTCAAGCGTTCATACTTAGACATCTTATCTAAGCGTTTAGCAATTTCCTTTTTTACTGCAGCAATATCAGAGTCAAGAGTTCTAGTAGTAATGCCATATTTCTCAGCAATAGCTCCTCTTTCCATGCCTTTGAGGACTAAAGCGATTACCTTTTTTCTCCTATCCCTCTGTAATTTTGCTTTACTTACCATAGTGGAAATAATTACGAAATATACCCTCTCTTTAGCACTCTTATGGATTCCTCTTTAGGTTTGAATAAACGGCTAAACAACGGTAAAGCCAGCTTCGGACTAGTGTTGTCACCTTCATCATAAAAGTCTATGGCCACATAGTTGTAATTCGTATTAATGTTTATGGCCATGTAACCTTCTTTCATCTGTATAAAGTGTGTCATTTCCATAACATCAACCATATGTAAATAAGTACACCCAGTGGAAGTTATAATATCCTTCAGTTGATCCACTGTAAACTTTAGATTCTCACATCCGAATAAGTCTACAATTAAGTGCGTAGCCCTAGTATATTTAGATTTCATCCCTTTTTCTCCTTTGTATTTTTGGTTTTACCTATAATCCATTTGACTATTGATGATGAAAACCATCCTAATAAAATAGGTAAAATCAAAGACCAATTTCCAAAGGCTTGATGTAAGGCAAAACTTATTCCACCTAACAAATATACAATGAAAATAGTCCACCATATCTTATTTTCTTGTTTCATCGTTTCTTCCCACCTGGCTTATTTATATTTATATAGAGATTTCTTTCAAGTTGGATAACTTTTCTTGTTTGTTCTACACAAAATTTTAGTAAAGTTTTAACCACAGGATCCCTTTTATATCTTTCAAAAATATATCTCATATCAATTCCAAGAGTTGCAGCCACTAATTCTTCTTCTTCATTCATTCTCTCGGCCCCCAATGGCTAAACTTTTTGCAATCAAAACAAGGTGGATGAGTTGGAGTAATACCTTGATATCCACAATTATCACATCCTCTATATTCTTCAGTCACTTTAGATCCTCCTCCGTTATGTTTAATACATGTTGTATCCACTCAATAATATTCTCTTGGCCGTTTCTTCCATCTGCTGCAAAGTCAGTATGACATTCTCCTTTGGTGAATGCTTTAATCCACGTGATTCCCAATTCTTTTAATTCTGCTGGGTAAATCATTCTTTCTCCATTATCTTCCCAATTTCCAACTAATACCATACATGGTCTATCTGTCTCGGTACTAATAGCCGCAACATATGTATTCATTTCTTTTAATGTTTTTAGTTCACTCATGCTTTTTCATCTCCTTTAATTTTATCCAAAGTCTTTGTAGTAAACCCTCAGAAGGAGGCTGATGCTCTACTCCAGCCTTCCCAGTGAAATTCATCCTTAAGGTATTTACAAGTTCAAAACCATATTCCCCATTTCTTTTATAGGGAATGAAAGTATCTATATCTCCATCCTTCCACTTTGATTGATAACCACGTGGTGCAATATTTCTCATTGCTATAACTTGACTTGGACAAGGATAATTCGGAATTGTCTTCCATAAGCTGTTTCTTTTACGATTTGCTTTAAGTTCAGATTTAGCATATTTTTCTCTTTGTTCCTTATATCTCTTAAGTATTGGTCCTATATCAGCACTCATTTGTTAACCTCCTTCTCTTTTACTAATCTTGAAAAGGTTTTAGCTAAAGGACTGTCTGCCACCATACCAATTCTATCTTTTGTCTTATCAATAGTTGCAGCAGTACTATCTCTTAAATCAACAGTTTCAAGAGAAACAGTAGGTCTATCACTAAAAGTAATAACCCTATAAAGTATTCCACTTTCACTTAACACATAATTTCCTACGTCTTCTTTATTAAATATCATTTTTTCCTCCTTTAGGTCTTTTTCTGTGATTCCTTCATCTATCCATCCAGTTCTTGCACTTACGCCATAATCTATAAGTCCTTTACTTGCCCATTTCTCAGCAATATAACAAACTCTTTTCTCTGGAATATTCAACGCTTTACCTATATCAACAATCATTGGATGTTCTATTCCTTCTTTCTTTTGTTTCCACAATTCTTTCCAGATTGCTAACTCATCGCGTTTAATCATTTTTCCCCCTTTTCATATCAATAACAATTTCAGGTTTTCCTTCAGTTCTCCAACCTTTTCGTTTACCACATTTTTGACATTCGTGATAACCAGAACTATGACCGTCAGCATAATGTACCGCATACTTAAAACTCATTACATTTCCACCACATTCAGAACATCTCATTCTTTAATCCCCTTAGATGCATATGATAACATAAGCTTACGTGCAATTCTTATATATCTTGCAGCATCGTCATAAGTTTCTATGATATTGGTTGCATGTAATTTCTCTTCTTCACTATGTAAGCCATACTTAAAAAGTGTTATCCTATATTCTCCGAGAGCTTTCTTAAACTTCCTGTATCTCAATCTATAATATATCCTGTTAACTATTTCTTCAATCATTTTTTCAATCTCTTAAGGACGTCCTCTGCTTTTAACAATATTTTTGTTACGGGATATTCCTTAGCTTCAAACTCTTTTGTTGTTTCGGTTTTTAAAATCTCATAGGCTGTTGCAGTTGTTAAATCTAAAACATCAACCCTTCCTGAACCATCTTCAAATATGGCTTCAACTATCAAGCTATGTTTCATGGCCTTTAATTCTCTAAATACTAGCAACTTAGCAACCTCATGGATATCTGAGTTATTTTCTGCATCTCTGAATTGATTGATCTTGCGATTGCTTACTTTTACTAGATTGCACGTCTCTCTTTCAATATTTGTCCAAGGCTTCATTTTAATCTCTCCTGTTCTAACCAAGGTTTAAGTCTCTTATTAGCAATATCAATATATTCTTTCTTAAGTTCAATCCCAATAAAATTTCTATTTAATTTCAAAGCAACTAAACCAGTAGTTCCAGCACCAAAGAAAGGATCTAAAACTATACCTCCTTCTAGGCTCCCTGCTTTAATTGGTGTTACACATAATTTTTCTGGGTAAACAGCAAAATGAGCATCCTTAAAAGCTTTAGGATTGATTAGCCAAATACAACGTTTATTCTTTCCTTGAGGATTTCCAGCAATAAATGAATTTTGGGCTAAACTTTTATCTTTGATACCTTTTCTTTTTCCCTCAAATTCTTTTCTTCCCAACATCATTCTTTGATAATCTCTTTCAGCACCTGGAGTTCCCCTTTTCATCGGACTAAATTGTTGTTCAAAATGATATTTTTTATTTTTGGTAAAGAAGAAGACATGTTCATAATCTACAGTAAACCTATCTTTGGCACTAGATGGCATACAATTTCTTTTCCACCAAATAATATCATTCCTTAGGATCCATCCACGATTGACCATCTCAATAGCAAAACGGAAAGGAATCATTACCAAAGTTTTATCCTGCAGGGTGTGATTATATTTATGTGGTTTATTTGTTTTTGAAAGTTTTATAAGTCTCTCTTTACCTCCAGATATAGGAGGATTTTTTCCAGTATTCCAACGACTTCCACCATTTCCTCCTGAATAAGTATCACCCATATTAACCCAAATAGATCCATCATCTCTTAAAACACGTTTAACTTCATCAAAGATATTACATAGATTAGTTATATACTCATCAAAAGTAGATTCTAATCCTAGCTGGCCATCAACACCATAATCCCTTAAGGCCCAATATGGAGGACTTGTCATAACCATATTAATAGATTTATCTGGAAAAGTCTTTAACACTTTTAATGCACTACCTTGATAGATTTTATTTGTTTCCATCATACACTCCCTTAAACATTCTTCCTATGATTGCAGCAATAACATTAACAGTGACAGCATTCCCCAGCTGCTTATATCTTTGAGAATCAGAACTGATGGCTGTCCAATAATCGGGAAAACTCTGGAGTCTTTCACATTCAACTGGAGTTAGACGTCTTAACTTATCAGTTATAACATAATTATCTTTATCTATTGATGTGATTGTGTTTGAACAATTATCTTTTCTTTCTTCGAACTGTTGGATTTTCTCTTCATTCTTTCCATGTCTGTCTCTTTGGCGTAAAGCGACTATATTATATACTCCTTTATCAAAATGATATTCTGGACTTGGTGGCCCCTTATAATCTCTAGCTGTTAAACACCTTGCTACACCATCATTAATCATTGGCACATTATTTCCACCAGTCCCCATTTTAGTTGAGAGAGTAGGACTTATTTTGCTTTCTCTAAAGCCTTTTGTTCTGCTATCAAATCCTTTTCTATCATAGATAACTTTTTCTTCTCTAGATATTCTTGGAACCTCTCCTGCATCTTCTTTGAAAGGTAATATTTCTGGTCTACGTTCTCCTGCAATATTCCCAATAAAGAACACACGTTCTCGGTTCTGGGGAACTCCAAAAAATTTGCTGTTACATAAAATCCATTGAACATCATACCCCAATGACCAAATGGTTTCAATGATGACTCTAAAAGTCTTCCCTTCTTCGTGATTGAGTATACCTTTGACGTTTTCAAGCAGAAAATACGGAGGTCTTTTAGCTTTAATAATTCTTGCAATCTCGAAAAACAGAGTACCCCGGGTATCATCGAAACCCTTTCGTTTTCCAGCAACAGAGAATGCTTGGCAAGGAAATCCTCCACAGAGGATATCAAAGTCTGGTAACTCTTCGGCTTTGACTTTCGTAATATCTTTTGCTTTCCATTTTGTTCTGAACTGTCTGTTATAAACTCTAACTGAGTATCTGTCGAAATCATTGTAATATATCACCTCTACGTTTTCTTTTCCTAGAGCTCTCTGAATGCCTAGACTAAAGCCACCAATTCCTCCGAAGAGTTCACATACCTTTAGTTTTTCCATTCATACACCCCTTATTTTTTGATGGTTTTGAAGAGGATCATAGCCCTGCTCCCCTCTCCCATTTAGTAGTAGCGCCTACCCACCATCAAAGGCACTCTAGGTTATTATTATTTCTTCCCTTTTTTGTCTATCTCAAATTGATGTTTACATTTAGGGCAAGTTACTTCACGAGACATTTTAACTTCCAATTCGGTCTTTTCCAAATCAGGAGGGAGGTTTTCTTCTTCATAAACAAAATCAATCTCATCCTCACCAAGCATTTCTGCTAAATCTGATAATCTATCATGTTCATCAAGGAACTTAAACTCTTCTTTGTCTGCTTCTAAATCATGTTCTCCTTTCAATTTGTTAAAGGTTTGACGAAATAAACGACGTTCTGCTTCATCTTTGAATTTGAAAATCTTAACTTCTGCTTTTTCATGGCCGGCATCCATTAACTCCTTTAATCTATGTTCACCATCAGCTAAAAGCATTGTATCTGATTCAATACATATCTCATTTACATAACCAAATAGGTTAATAGATTTCCTTAATCCTGCTTTCTTGATATCACTCATGCGATTTGGGTTGTTTTTATCAATTTTGATATCCTTTAGTTTTACGACTTTTCTTAAGAACTTAATTTCTGGTTTCTTTATTTTCTTTCTTACCATTAGTATCACTCCTTTTTTTCCTTTTAATCAAACTCATTACTATGCATAACACAAATACAATCATAAAAATAATTAAGATAACTCCCTTTAGACCAATCATAGCCACAAATACTATCACCTCTCTTACTGTTACCATGCATTTCCTCTAATCTTTTACTGGCCTAATGTATCTTAGGAGGTTACCGTTAAATAACTCACCAACAAAATCATAATTTGTAAAACAATCCATGCTGCAAAAATAAATCTTCTTATCTGCACCGTCGGTAAAAGTAATTATATACTTTTTGTCTTGTTCTACTATGTTGCAACCTTCACACTTCTTTTCTAAATCCCCTTTAGTCTCGCTAATGTTCTTCATCTTCCTTAGCTTCCTTATTTTTCTTATGAAATTCAATAGCTTTCTTTATGTCACCTGCAGTTAGACCTAAATCTCTAGCAGTTTTCTTTCTTCTGAAATCATTTAATTCTAATTCCTTGTAAATAAATCGTTGAGAATATGTTTGACTCGGATCATCAAGATTAGTAACAGTTAATCCCTCTTTAGGTATTATTGGAACTGGCTTTTTTTCAACCTTAACAATCTCAGCAGGAGGTTTATTGCCAGCACATAAGTTTGTAGCATATTCTTTTTGACAATCTCTACAACTTGTTTGCAATCCATCTGGAGCATTCTTGCTATTATTGAAACTAGTAGCAGACTTTTTCTTTTGACATTTGTTACAGAACTTAGTAGTCCCTCTAGTTTCTTGTTCAACAACTTTCTTTTTAACCTCCTTCTTAACAGTTTCCTTCTTTATAGGATCCTTTTTATCAGGTTCTTCTTTGGAGGTTTCTAAAACAAGAACTAACTTATTATTTTCGTCATCAATGTCAATGGTCTTAATATCCTTCGCAGAAAATCCAAATTGCTTTAAGTCTTCTTGATCTAATATAATCTTTCTTATCTCTTCCATCTTAACAACCCCACCTTACTTTATAATCTAATTTAGTATGTCCACAATGATGGCAACCAGAATCACTTAAGCTGAATTTTTTGTTGTAAATATTACTGTATTGATTTCTAACCAACTGAAAGTGTTTATCCTCTAAAGGTTTATATTCAGAGAACATTCCTAAATGTTGATTTTTTAATCTAGCTACAGTCTTTTTACATTTCTTACATACGAAAGACGCTTTTTTTATTCTCTTTAGTTGTTTTTTTAGTCTTTTGAGTTGTTTATCATTCTTCACACAGATTATTTTGTCAGGGATTTTATGATGAACTTCTGTTGAGTTCGTTGATCCTATATCCACTTCCCTAAAATGATATTCGTCTTTTACTTCCTCTTCTTTTCCGAAGAACCATTCCTTAATTCTTTTCCACATATTATCTCCTCCTTTTTTTGTACTAGTATTATTTAATGGGGACGTTCGGGCTCGAACCGAAGTCTGCTACCCTCAGGGCGCCGTATTTGCCATATTGTACTACATCCCCATGATGGCATCCAGTGAATTTAATCACTATACACGATCTAAGGTACTAAATCCAATAAAAAAGAGTTTTATGTTCGTGAACCTACTCTTTCTTTCTGAATGCCATAATTATGCCACTATTTGATTATCATATGAACTTAAAGAGTTCTGATCTGCTGCCCCGATTCCTACAGATCTCTCTATTACTTCAATAGCTTTATTTTCTTTAAACTGTTTATGGTCAATTACCTTACCATGCCTATAAGCATAAGTAACTGGTTTTTTTTCCCTATAATCTCGATAAAGAGAAATACTATCACCTAGAGCTTTAATGAAAAAGTTATCCTTGATTTCAAAAAAACCTAGTTCTTCCAGTTGTTGTTTAGGTATTGCCATTGTAATCATCATTTCATTCATTGTTATCTTCCCTTATTAATTTACTAATATAATCTTTTAATGTTATTCCAAGATGTACTGTTGCAAACTTAGCTTTTTTATGTACATCTGGTTCTAATTTAATATTTATGTTAGGCATCTTAGTAAACTTAGTGTTCTTACTTATATTTAAAGATTTCTTTTTTTAGGAGGTTAGAAAAAGAACTCTGCAGAGGCTATCAGAACGTCTATCGAGGACTTACATGATAGCGTACAAAGCGCACATACTACTATAATAACATAGGAAGTATTTAATCACTACTTATTTTGGAACTCTATTTTCCCAAAATGTGTCTCTTAACCAAAGATAAATCCTCTTCAAGATCCTTGGTTGATATGAATAAGGTGTCTTCATTGACTTCCAATATCTATCCTTACCATTGTTAAATAAACTAATCGCAATAGAATAGATAGTTGAAGCATTCTGTTCAGTGAAGCTTATTCCTTCTCCTGGTTCTATGGTTGCTGCAAATATTATACTTGCATTTTTAAAGCAATTTGCTTTTACTTTGTCTTCTTTAAATGGATTCATTTTCTCTCCTTATGTAACGTATCAAGTAAAGTATTACTTTTTTAATATCCTTCTAGCTTCACTTCTTCTGTATTCTGTCAATATTTCTATTTCTTCTTCTAAAAACTTTAATGCCTTTAGTGCTTTTTCTTTCCTATGCTTTAAATCGTTATCTTCTTTCTTTTCTTCCTTTGGTTGTTCTGCAACTTTATGTGCTTCTTTCCAGATTTCTTCAAAATTATAAATCTTATCGAAAAAAGTTTCTCTAAATTTGTTTTCGATTGCGTTTTTTGGCCACAATCTTTCTATCTTGTCCTTAATCCATTCAATTTCCTTTTCCATGTTTATTCCTCCAAGTCATCATCATAATCACTATCGTCATACGAATCATCAGAAGGATCATCTAAGTCTATGACACCATCTGGATTGGTTTCAGTTTCGTCTTCTTTTCTAGGATCCTCTTCCCCCATCATCTTTTTCCCCTGGCATTCAATTTAGCACATCGTTCAGCAGCGAAAGCTCCACTACCGTAAGGCCCTTCATACAACAGAGCTAAACCTAATTGACCTTTTAACTTCACTGCAAATCTTTTATTACAATCAAAACATCTAAATCTAGCAGTTAGAATTCTCTTAACTTCAAGAACTCGCCATTTGCCGCAATTTTTACACTTTAAAACATATAAGTTCATTAGGAAGCCCCCAGAAACGTCGGAGGATTCTTTTTATTCCGATAAATTGTACACTCGAATTCAGAAAGATATCTAACCTTTATACAACCATCCAGATTCTTTTTAGTCTTTGACATGGGGTTTCTTCTCCTTTCTTGGTTGCCACATATTACAGCTTTGATTTGGTAGTTGGGCTTCGCATAGTATATGGATATTTCCCTTACAATTATTGCAAGTATTTTCTACTAAAGCTGTGCCGAATAATTCGCTAATTTGTTCTTCAATATGTTCTTCAATATATTCTAGATCCATTAAAAGATATTGTTGTTCTTTGTTGGCTCTTTGATGTCTTGTTGCTCTTTCTAAAATATCTTTCAGCTTTTCAAAGTTATCTAAATCTCTTTTAAGTAAGTTAACATTTCTTTCTATAAGATGTTTATTATCTTCCTGCAAACGCTGGATTTCTTTATTCTTTTCTTCTAATTTCCTATCAATATTCTGTTTCAAAATGTCAATATCTAGCATGTGAATACCAACATTTGATTTATATCTTTCAATAAATACATCCCAAAAAGGTATTTCTTCATTCGTTTCAGCCATCTTTCATCTCCTTAACTTTAAGCTTGACGTCCTTCACATCTAAAGCTACTTGTTCGGCAATCATTGAACTTAAATATTTATCCATAGTAGTCTCTTTTGTGGCAGCCATAATTTTAGCATTCATATGGGTTATGTAATCTATATTAACATTGACACGTTTAGTTCTTTCCATCCTTAATTTGTTCCTTAATCCATTTGGATATTTTTAGGGCTAAATCTTGAACTATCTCTAGGAGCTCTTCTTGTTTTAATTCATCAACATTCTTTTTCCCATACAACTTAAGAATCGCAGTAGAAGAATTTATGCAGCCGTGCAAATGGATTTCTTGATCTTTAATTATATCTCTCTTCTCTTTATTTTCCCAGTAACCTTCTCTAGTTAAAGGAGGAAGAACAGATATATCTTTTTTAGGTATGTGATTAGGTGTTACAATCATCTCTTTTTTAGGAGGTTGATCCGAAGATAATTTTATCTTACTGATATTATTAAATTTTTTATCTTTAGATATCTCAAATTCAATATCAACATTATCGCCAATATTAAACTTACCTTCAACTTTAC
>SDBT01001435.1_pt1 | contig 41917 bp, 60 predicted proteins | sample 2277101 | NCBI WGS metagenome assembly SDBT01 (sample SAMN10404973, study PRJNA504765) | marine sediment metagenome | isolation source: marine sediment core GS10_PC15, 103 cmbsf | place: Arctic Ocean: Southern Knipovich Ridge | collected 2010 | reverse complement strand
AAGACATATACCAGATGTTGCGGGAGCGTGGAGTAAGGGTCGCAGGGGAAGATCCAGTTAAGAATACTGGCGCTCATTTGAGTTTGGATGACCGTTTCCTCTCAAGCGGCAGTGGAATATGGGAACTGGCAAAGTGGGATAAGGATGAATAGCTTCACCTGCCCCGAATGCCGCCACACCTGGGAAGAGGAAGTAGTCGTGCCGAGCTGGTATGAAACTCTTCTCGCTTGTGAAAAGGCCAAAAGGCCCGTGCCTCCATTAAAGTTCTGCGAGGCGTGGATAGATGAAAACGACGCTTGGCATTTGGTCGCCGAGATGGTCGCAGTGGTTGAGACCTATTGGGATCCACCAAAGAAGAAGTCACCTTGGGGCATGTTCAAGACTTACGTCTCCAAGGAACTCAGGCTCCAATCAGAGCGCACAGCAACCCCGCAGGGAGGCGGAATGCTTCGTAAGCAGGATAGATACTAGAATCATAGTTCCTGGGTCGTTGAAAGCGGCCCAGGCCAGTGCGGTGGCGGGGTTGCACGGAACAGCCCCGTCACCATTAGCCCTTGCAATCTTCGGTGAATGACGGTAGTGTCTAAGTGCTGAGCCCCTCGGAACACTGAAGACTTCTCTAGGACATTATTTCTGGGGGCTCAGGGTCGCAGTATTTCGGGGGGTTTTTCTTTTGCCAAAAGTTCTGAATAAGCGAACCGACTATATCCCCGATGAAGCAATTTACGTCGGACGTCCTTCAAAGTGGGGCAATCCTTACCAAATAGGTCGCCACGGAACAAGAGAAGAGGTTATTGAGAAGTACCGTCTCTCCTTCTTTGACGTCTTTAGACAGCCTAGTGAATTAAAAGGTAAGGACTTAGTCTGCTGGTGTGCCCCCAAAGCCTGTCATGCCGATGTTCTTCTTGAACTAGCTAACCAATAATCGCCCCTTACAATTCACCTGTTGGGGCGAGACTGAGCACCACGGCCCCTGGTGATACATAAGAATGCTGCGTGGCGGAAATGGCCGGGTGATCTGAATCCGTCTAGAACGGACTAGGAATAAACCCAACAGACGCCATAGCGGGATCGAGCTTAGGTAAGCGAATCGGGAACCGTTAAACTTACCATCCCCAGGTGCGGTAGTCCTGGGGCGCAGCAACGAAGCGTTTAGGTGAAGGCTTCTGAAAACATCACCTTAGGCCAGTCCTCAGTCTTTAGGCAGGGATGCTGTGAGGTTCAAGTGGTGCTTAACGTTGGGAGCCGTGGCGTTATACCGGGGCACGGCTATGGAATAGGATGGAATTGCTGGCGTAGCAGGTGGGGAGGGGCAAGGGCAGCCACGTCTGAAAGGAGACCCATGTACGAGTATTGTCTTACTGAGGAGCACTATTACAAAGGCTGCATAATCCATCCCTCGCATGGCAGATGGTGGGAAACAATATTGTATGTGCCTTTGATTTATATCGTTGGCATCGCCGCGAATATTGGATTCTACTATGGGATTTATCGACTCCTGAAATTAATAGTCTAGGCTACCTATGGGATTAAACTAGGAGTAGTGATATGGAAATGATTCACGACGACGAAATCCAAGAAGAAGTCGATGCCGTCATTGCGGAAGTCAAAGAGATGGTGCGGGACGAAGACCTCTACGGACTACTCGGCAAGATGACTACTGAAATCATGCTGGTCAACGCGGGCATCTTCGCCATCCTCGAATACCTTGGAGAGCACCACGAGGATTAAGTGGAAGATGAACCCTGAAGATATGCGCTTCGATGAAGAGGCGATTACGGCTTGTATCCGCTGTCGGTTCTGCTTGTGTGCTTACGGAAATATAACGGGCTACGCGGTCCATCAGTCCTTTGAGAAAATGGGCGCCAAATGGCCTTGCCGAGGCATGGCTTCTGGATACCGTATTTCAGGAAGGGATTCGGAAGTTAGGATTTATCTTTGCGATGAGTGCCATGACCCTAGTGAAAGACGACCTCCAATGGCTCCAGAAGCTAGTGGTGTTTGAAGGTGGTTGGCTTGAGAAGTGGAAGATGAGCTGGACACATTTCCCGCCTGAAACCAAATGCCCTAGATGCGGGTGGTACGACCTTACCCCTGAGAACATAGACCAGATAGCGGAGACCTCCGGGGGTTCGGAGACGTACTTTCAACTAAGGCTATCGGCAGCACGCTGTCAATGTTCGCCTCCCCATCGAGTGAAGGTGGAGCAGGCCAGGTTGCCCTACAAGGAGGATTGAGATGGCACAGGAACAGAAGGGGTGCAAATGCTATATATCCACCTTGGGACCCCATTCCGGCATTCGATTCTGCGGGCTCCACGCCCACGCCGGGGAGATGAAGGAGATGCTGAAGCGGCTGGAATGGGTGTGGGTTGCGAAAGATGGCGGGAGGTGTCCCGTCTGCTTAGGATGGCAAGACCTCGAATTCCATCGTGGCCATGAGAGCGACTGCGAGCTCCAGGCCCTCATCGCTCAAGTAGACGGAGAGGAGTAGACGTGAAGAAGCCAGGAATCATTCAAGACTCTACCACAGGCATGTTCTACGGCCACTTGTCTGAATTCCCGCATCAATACGATTTCATCGAGGCCCTCAACGAAGGGAGTAAGACTCCTTGGAACCTAAATGGTGACGAATTCACGACCCTCGATGTCACCCAGGTTTACGCTCGATATTGCGTGGCTAAGTGCGACTGGCATGAACACGACCTCCCCGATGGCTTCTGGCATATCGAATACAAACCAGGTCGAGGTCGGACCCCAGCCTGGCAGTACGGCACACCCTAAATGCTCCAGCACAAGGACAGACCTATCTTTTTCACAGGCTTGCATCACCCAGCCGACGCCAAGCACGTGAATCTGTGCATGGTCTCCGTGAACGCCTTGGAGAAGAGAAGGTCTGACTTTGAAGTCGCAGACTGGATTCTCGATTCAGGCGCCTTCACACGTATCTCCAGTGGCAAGGGCCACATGCCGGTTGGAGAGTACGCAGACCAGATTCGGCGCTGGTCGAGGTGTGGGAACCTACTCGCCGCCGTCTCCCAGGACTATATGTGCGAGCCGTTCATCCTGGAGATCACGGGACTGACGGTACGGGAACACCAGGAGATGACGGTCCAGCGATACATAGATTTGAGAGCTGAGGCGGCGCGCGTGAGAATCATGCCGGTGATCCAGGGCTACGAGCCCGAAGAGTATGTCCGGCATATCAGGATGTACGGGGAGTTGCTGGAGCAGGGTGCTTGGGTAGGTGTCGGCTCGGTCTGTAAACGTAATTCGCGGGTCGTTGAAGTCGAATTAGTCTTGGAGGCCATCGCTCGTGAGCGCCCTGATTTGCTGCTACACGGATTTGGACTGAAGAAGACAGCTCTCGGGTCACTGATCGTGAGAGAACTGATCTATTCAAGTGACTCGATGGCCTGGAGTTACGCGGCCAGACGTGAAGGTCGCAACGGCAACGACGTCGGGGAGGCCATCAGGTACGCGGAGGAAATTGCGAAAATGGAGATACCAGACCAGGGCCGTATGCCGCTGTGGGTACGCTCATGAAATTCGCCTATGCCGACCCGCCATATGTTGGGCAAGCCAAGCGCCATTACGGCGAGGATGAAGTGGACCACGAAGAATTGATAGCCAGACTGGTCATAGATTACCCAGATGGATGGGCGCTGTCTTGCAGCTCGCCGTCTCTTCAATACCTGCTCGCCCTTTGCCCGGATGATGTGCGAGTGATGGCCTGGGTGAAGCCGTTCTGTTCGTTCAAGCCAAATGTGAACCCAGCCTACGCATGGGAGCCCGTGATCGTGAGCGGTGGCCGGAAACACACCCGTGAAGACGAGACAGTTCGCGATTGGGTGTCGGCGAATATCACACTTGAAAGAGGCGTTCACGGCGCGAAGCCCCAGGCCTTTTGTATCTGGATATTCAAGATTCTAAACATTCACCCGACCGATGAATTCCATGACCTCTACCCAGGCTCTCGAGCTGTGACGGAGGCGTGGGAGAGATTCCAGATGGTGCTGATTTGATGATCGACACGGGCAGAAGTGCTGACAAGCCTCACTCACAGCTAGAACGAGACGTGGAACGGTACTGGCGACAGAAGGGCTGGCACGTCGTCAGGGAATTAGACTTAGCTTCCAGGTCGTTGGACAAGGAAGTGAAGATAGCTGACATCTTCGCCATGAGTCCGATGTACCCGCCGAAGTTCGTGATCTGTGAAATTAAGGTGAGCAGGGCGGACTTGCTGAGTGATATTAAGTCGGAGAAGTACCTGCATTCAATGGAGAACTGTTACCTCTTCTACTTCGCGGCACCGTTCGGACTAATTACGGAAGATGACCTCCCTTTTGGCTGTGGACGGCTGGAGCAATGGGAGAATGGTAAGGGGTTCAATCCATACGACGGTGAAAAGAACAACAACTTCAAGATGAGCGACGAGCTCTGGCACAACTTCGCCCGAAAGTTAGACCAGTAGCCGCTAACCCAGAGAGTCGATAGGAGCGGACTGAGATGAGCGACTGTATCGAACAAGCACCTGATGATGAATTGAGAGAGGAACTAGAGGCTCGGGGCTATTGGGTTGTTGACAAGAATCATGATATGCCCAAGGCGGCGATCGACCTCCTGAAAGGGCAGCGCTACGTCGTCCTTGAAGAGGGACTGCCGAGCCATGTAGCCCTCCATAAATACTTTGGCTACACCGAACCTCTCGCCGACCAGCCCGCCCTCGACCTCTGGACAGCCGCCGCCCAAGGAGAATCCAGATGACAGACCAACTGTACGACAAAGCACTCGAATGGCTCAAAGCCGAATCCCTGTCGATAGATGACCCTCAGTATTTTCGGGACAAGGCAAAGAGTTTAATCGACCACCTCATGAGCACAGACCCCACCAAGCCTACTTACGAGGAGCTACAAGAGGGATTTAAGGCCGCCCTGGATGCAGGAGACCGCCTGGCCGAGGAATTAGAAGCTGCACATGAAAGCCATTTCATTGATGATTACAATGCCTTAATGGTCAAGTACGGACAACTTGAGCACGAGCTTGCGGCACTGAGGGAGGACGAGCCTTTGTCTTTGGAAATACGTGAGATTATGGCGGAACTGCAAGAACCCATATCCTCCACAGACCCCGCCAGCGTAGAGTGCCCGTGCACAAATTCAGGATATCCAGTTGATGGGATGTGCAAGGAGTGCGCCGGCCATCTTGGAGAAGACCCAGGCGGCCCTCGACCTGACGACGGTCATTATGGAGGCGGAAAACACTGCTCATGGTGTTCAACGCCAGACTGTGGAGGCTCAGGCCGTATCCCCAAGCCTGTAGGAGGAGAGACCGATGACTGACCACTTAGCTGAGATAGCTGCGATGACGGTGGAGTGCAAGGATAACTTCCATGAGAAAGGGTGGGCTTGCCGTACCTGTAGTGGGTATAAAGTCGTGCTCGACCCTCGGTTCGATGGGCTGCGGGAGATGCACGGCACATGCCACTTCAAAGATTGTCCCAGAGATGAGGATGGAGATTATTCTTGCGGAGGCTGGAGGATCAATCGTGACCTCGGGGTAATAGTGGAGATCATGATTCGCAAGTCACCTGTATTCATTGAAGGCATGGGTGAACATGTTCGAGTTCGTTGGGAACTTTTTCAAGGAACTGTCTTCGGGGAAGGCGACTTCCCCCTAGAAGCAGCAGCCCACGCAGTCTACGAATGGCTCCTACAGGAACAGAAGGCGAGGATATGAAGAGGCTTCTCTGTTGGATTGGTCTTCACAATAAACCTACAAGCGTATATGGTTACAGATCCTTAATTTGCATGAGGTGTCAACATGGCCGACGTAGATAGCACCACCTCCCTAGCCTCGATGGCACTACAACTCGCGTCGGCGAAGAACGGCGACGGCGAATATATTTTAGGTGAAGAGACGAGGGTGGAGTGCAGCAAGTGTCAGGGATTCGGTTGGTACAACTCCTCACGTGGGCAAGGAAGACTTGATTGTGGCTTCTTTGGATGCGAGGGCCGCGGCTGGAATCCGCTAAACCCTATGCTCTTAGGGCGCTGGCAGGTGGCGCTGGCGGAGGCTGGAAGGGTTATTTCTGTATGGCCTCCTGGGGCACTCGTAGACGATGAAACAGACACCCACAATGAAGGCTGGATGTCAGCATATTGGGGTGGCCCAAGCACTGAATCACCCAAGTACGACACTCCAGAAGAGGCGTTTTTTCCGCCAGCGATGCGGTCCCTCGGATTGGAGGTGGAGGCATGACTACATCCGAGATTATCTTACGTATACCGCAAGTCAAAGACGCCTATCCAGCGGGTCATGAATTGCACAAGGATAGCCAGTGGATATTCATAGAGCAACTAAAAGTAATCGGCACTGTCGATGCAGATTGCTGTGTGTGCGCCTGGCGTGAAGGCCACACTAAATACCCCAATGCTGTCATGGCCGGACTAACTTATCCCGTAGAGGGCAATGATCCTTGTGTTTGGTGGAAATGGAAAGACGAATGACCCCGTACCCAGGTAACCTCACCGACCCCGACGAGCTGTACGCGAACATCTCAGAGGCCGACTTTCAGCGTGACGTAATCAAGATCGCCCGTGATCTAGGATTCTCCGTTTACTCCCATAATACGGTGGGCTCGTCCTGCCCGCAGTGTGGAACTTACGTGAGACGTGGAAGGGTGATTACCTCTAAGGGCTGGCCAGACCTATGTATGGGCCGTCTGGACCCGTCACGGTTGATATTTGCGGAGCTCAAGAGCAAGAAGGGGAAGATGTCAAAGGAACAGGAGCATTGGCAAGCGATTCTTGAAGCTAACGGCGCTGAATTCTATCTTTGGTTACCGGAGAACAGGGACGAGGCCGTCAAGATACTGGCGAGGAGATGACGTGAGCGCCAAATTGCACGTTGTTAAAAAGGGGGCGCATCGATGCGATGGTTGCGGTAAGGAAGGTCGTTGGAATAAAAACTGGGAATGGTATGGCTCATATCTTGACCTCGATGAAGGCGGTCAAATCACAAAAGCCTGTTCAGAGAAATGCCAGAAAGCGGCTAAGGCTAAGTACCGCCCTCGAAAATACAAACGGCATATGTACAAATCGAGCCTTAGTTATCTGGATAGCCCATAACCATATACCCTGAACATGGGTGAAGCAATGCGTCAAACGCAAGAAGAAGAGACGGCTGAGGATAGCAAATATGTGTCGTCTGGCTATCTACCGATGGATTGTCGTATATGCGGGCGTCGTCGTCTTGAATGGTTCATGACTAAGGAAGGCGCCATCACGTTGGTGAAATGCGAAAAATGTGAAAGGGCGTGGGACACCTCATGAGCACAGATACCCTGGACCTGAGTTTGAGTAAGGAAGAGATCCTTGAATGGGATAGTTGGCTGCCGGATTGCGACCTTAATGGAACTTGGTGCAGAACTCATGAACGACCGCACAAGAAATGCTTTGACAGGGCTCTCTCTGATGCTGCCACAGCCAAGGCGGCGTGGGGAGTCAATGATTTACTCGAAAATTATGACGGCCTAACTGTGGAGCTCGAAAAGGGGTTTGATTTTGCCATCGTGCTGATACAAGATGCCCTCACCGCCGCAGGCATCCAGAAGCCAGAGGGAGACTGATGCGTTGCTCTACGGGGCTGCTAGGGCCTCACGTTTGCGCTTCTCAGCCTCGTTCAGTCGCTTCATCTTGTCGGCTACCAGGTCAACCACGTCTTTGGGCTCTTGCTCGGCTTGAGTCTTGGTCGCGTCAAGCAGGTCATCAATCTCTTGCCCGGTTGCATTCTGCGGTACCCGCACAAGAACCTCCTGTTGATTTGCGGTATTGAAAAAGGAGAATTCATAGACCCCGTTCCGGCGGGAGGGTGAACGAATCTCATAGATCATATTATCTCCTCGCAGACTACCAGCACACTCCCGACTCGCTGCACTAGAGTATCGGGCGCTGCCTCCACATCGAAAGCCTCACGCCAGCCAAGGTGCCTGATCCGCACGTTCTTTGCCCCCATGTTCGCATAGTCCAGGACGACAAGCGGGACAAGATCACGGGCAGTCTCCAGGTTTTCAATAATTTTCTCAGGCGGAAGCTCGGTAATCTCAGCGGTCTCTTCGATGTTCACCAAGAATGTAAAGCGCTCTACCTCCCCTGGCTTCTTATCGAAGTTGATTTCCAGGGAGTTTAGTTTCGGCGTATCCGTAGGGTCGCCCGTGGCGTCGTGATGAAATGTAGTGCGCAGGGCTATGGTCTTGGACGAGACCCCCACTCCTGATGCCCAAGTCACAGTCAGGTTGTCGCTCTCGATATTACTGGAGTTAGATAAGTCCGTGTTAGTGGTACGGGCCTCACCGTCCTTACCGTAGGCCACCGCTATGTACTCACCTGTCGTATCGACGGTCAAGCCCTCTGCATCTGCCACTATCCTGAGCCACGCAGCGTCAATAGACGGCATCCCGTTGTCTATTCTCGGCCAATCCACATAGCCTGAAGACTCTCTGCTAATGGGCACTCCCGATAGAGGATTGGCGTTGGGGTTTGTAAGGAACTTAGTATTGCTGGCCGATGACGAAGTGCGGATGGCGTAATGCAATCGCTGGGTGTCATCATCTTCCCCCGATAATTCAATCCACTGAATCTTTTGATTGACTGTCCCGTGCCGTCTCATAGAATGCCAGCCCAAGCCATTATGGCAGATAACCCTGGCGTTCCTGCTAGCTGCGCCCCCGCCTATCGAAGCATAGACAAAGCCATTTGGTGACGGCTTCATCCACCGGACTGGCCCCAGCATCTCAGCGGGGATACCATCCCGCAAGTGAACGGGGTTGGGCACGTCATCCACAACCCACTGCCCGCCACTCACAAATAACCTTCGGACGATGAATGGCTCACTATCGGACACGCCCACGGAAAACCAGACACTTCCGTCAGGAGCAAGAGTCATCTTTCGGCAATTATCATCATGCGGAGTCAGTGGCCTAATATGCTCAAGAGCCCATGTGCCACCGGATACATCCACCTCCCAAATCCCTTCTCTCGTCCCTACCAATAGCTTCTTCAGCCTGTCCGTACCAGAAATAACCACAACACCTTTTGGCCCGCCACCACTAATAATGTCCACGGCCTCGTCAGTCCAAGCATTCCCAGGAGTAGCTGTGCCATCCGAGAAAAATGTTATGGAGCCGGAGTCTTCGTCGGCTACAATTGAAACGACCTCACCACCTATTGATGCTAAGAGTCCTGCATCAGTATCTTCGTGTGAGGTAACTGCGTCCGCTAGTAAGCCAGAGGGAATAGGAGTGGCAGGTGCACTCCACGTAATGCCGTCGGTGGAATGTGCGACACGGTGATTTTGATCGTTTGCCATCAGCACGACCAACCGGTCTTTATGAACAATAATGTCGAGGCCCACGACAAAGCCCGTGACAGCGGTGCCGGGTATCGCCTCGCTTATATCGCCTCCACCTGTCCAATCAGCGGCTGTCGCGGCAGGAGAATACTTGCGAGACACAAGGCCCGCACCCGAAATATCTTCCCATATAGCCCACAGATCGGACTTATATTCGACTGACCCTCGAATCACTTCCAGGCCTGTATCATCGCTGTCCTCTTCAAGGATAGGCAAGTAAACCCCGCTCGACCATCGAGTCTCCAGGGTGCCTTCCTTGAATTTTCGGTACTCCGCAGGGTTACTGAACTGGTCTAGGGGTATGCGGTCAACTCCCATGCCAAGAATAGGGGGGAGAAGAAACAGGGACGATGGATCAACCAAGTCTGATTGTTGCTGGTTGCCCGTAGTTCGGAAGGCCGTGGAGAATGGCTCCTTGCGCTCCCTGTGGACAAGCTGCTCTACGCCATCCCGCTCAAAGGTATCGCACACAAGCCCCACGGAGTTCAGAGATACATTGCCTCTAACCATCTACGAGTTCCACCTGGCGACGACCCTGGAGGTGCAGGCCAACTCCCTCTTGGAAGGCGTTATCCACCTTACGGGCGTAGTCGTCGGCTATCCTCTGCCACTTGGGGTCAGAGCCTAGCTGCCTGCCACCCTTCTCCTGGGCTAAGATTCTTCGTGTCTCGTTAGCCAGCACCTCCAGCATCTCATCGTCCACCTCAAAGGTGTCGGTGTCCGCAGAGACAGTGGAGAGCACGTCTATGCCGCGAACTCTGAGCAGCCTGTCAGTAGCCTTGTCCGTGGGGATGATGTACGCAGAGGGGATTTCCAGGATGCCCCCGACCGCCGCACCGTCTACCGGAGACTGATACTTCCAGTCGGTCACCACAAAAGAGTTGCGATTGTCGTGCCAGATAGCGCCGGTGATCGTGCCGTCATTGGAGTTCACCGACTTGTCCGTCACCGTAAGGCCCCTGCCGTTCTCCATAGGCCAGTAGCCCGCAAGTCCGTCTTCCACGCCCCTGAGATGCCGGTTCTTATTGGTTTCAATCTCAGCCTGAGTGCGAACATCACTCCACATACGCACCTCCTGGATGAATCCATCAAAGGTAACAAGGCCCGCACCGTCTCCCCCAATGAATAGATCAATAGCAGACTCATTCAGATATGAACCCACTGGCGTAACAGTTTCGGTTACAGTCACGATGGTTCCGTTGACGGTCATGGTCGGATCATTGGCTGCTGAGTCATCATCGAAACTAACGGCAACGTGGTTCCATTGATTTATATTAAGCACCCCACTGGCAGTCCACACCCCAGCGGTTCCGGTAGCCCCAAACTCGACCAGTAATTGCAGGTTCGCCTTCCCGTCACTCTCCCCTGTAATTAAAAGCGCCCATCCTGTAACACCGGCTGACCGTTTATTAAGAATACGGCCACCAGCTTCTCCATCAGAGCGTGGGTATATCCAGGCCTCGACTGTTCCCCCACCATCAAAGATATTGTCTATTGCTGTGTTATTCGTGATGGTCACGAAGTCATCTATCATGTCGAAACCCAACCAGCACCCATCACCCGTGCCAGGGTTGCCACGAGCAGTGAGCTCCACGAATGTGACCCTGCGGAAGTTAGTGGCGAGTTCGTAAAACCGCTGGCCTATGCGAATGGGGATGTCGCGGTCCTCCCTAACGATAGCCAGTGAGGGGAACATGCGCTTCACCGCGTCATTGAAGGCGTCCTGGTATTCGCTTGGGGAGAAGAACTGATAGAGACTACACGCCCGTGCAGCGGGGTCTGCCGTCAGTGATGGATTGCCAAAGGTCAGCAGACTCGTGGCTGCCACGTAATCAGTGGAGCGACGTTCAGCGCCCGCGTTCGTTCCTGCCTCCACCAGAACATACCAATTGTTGGGCTGATCGTTATTTGGGAACCGCTTCACCAACTCCGTGGACTCAATGGTGTTCGCCTGAATATGTATGGTTGAATCCGATGTGGCGTTGTCTGTAGACGTGAAGGAGTAGTACCCGTAGGAACGGGCTATGAACGCTCTCATGGTAGACCACGAAGTCGTGGGCATAAGCTATCTCCTAATTGAAGATGAAGACCCGCCGTGCCGCTCCGCCCACTGCGAAGTCGTCCGCGTGAAATTCAGCAGCAATGACATTCGAGCCCCCGTCTGTTAGCTGACCGAACAGCGCTACGCTAGTATTGCCGGAATGCGTGTTCTCGCCCGTGGCAGACAACACTGTCTCTGTTCCGACATTCAAGGTCACAGTCCCGCCTGCGGCTGCCGTAATCTCAAGCTCTATGACATCCCCCGCACTATAATCCCTGCTGGCTGGAGACGCCCCGAGATTCGTGGAACTCCCCGACGTAATCTCCTGAAGACGGTATGTATCTGTCCCGTCAGCTACCCTAGCATCACCATGATACCCAGAATTCACGGATGATGCAGGCATGCGAATTTGCGCACCAATCAATTCCACCTGCCCACCCTGATGAGAAACACTCACCGTTGTTGTTCGTGCCATATGGGTGTCATCAGACAAAGCCGTGGTGTGGCGCTGCTGATCTACCCCTGAAACGCCCGTCATAAGAGCCTGGTCGCTAACCCTGTCCCATCCTGTAATGGTAGTGGTCTGGATGAAATTAGTACCCAGCCCGTCAGCGTCCGCTGTGGCGGCGAAGCTCTCTGTGAAGGTCGTGTCGGGCCGTGATGACCCATCGCCCTGATACTCGGGCGGGAGAATGATGTCGGGGTTCCTAATGCCAAAGCGACGTAGCTGGCTGCCTGTGTACTTTCGTAATGTATCCAGGTCTTCGACGGGCCTGCGTTGCCGATAAGCATGCTGGAAGCTAGCAACATTGGCATCCCACAGCGCGGAGCCCGCCACCATGCGCTCTGTGTGGAATATCCTGTTCCCCACTTTATACTGCATGTCCTCCAGGACTGTGCCTATCATAGGCGGCCTGAAGGTAATGCCCGTGGGGTCCGCCAGTCGGGTTTTTAATTCCCAGAGGACATCAGCAAGTTTGTTAGACAGCACGCTCTTGCCGACAAGTGCCTGGATACCATCACGTTGCACAGCAGTGATGTTAGCTTCAAGATCATCGCCTAGTTTCAGGTCGGCAGGATCGTCCGTCCTAAACATGCATAGTGTCTGACCAGGAAGATGCTTGCTGTCAGAGCCCCGCATGTCCCACGTGTCGATGACATTGGGAACCCACCACGAATTGAAGGGCCTCTCAACTAGTTCCTGATAAGGGCGAATCCCAAATGGCATTATGGGTCAACTGTAAGCGAGATAGTCAGGCTGAATTCGTCGGTCGTACCTGACTCCGCACTGGACTGAAACCACACCCACGACCCCGCAGGGATGGTATCGTCGTCTCGGTTGGTGTCGGATGGCGCCGACTCGGCACCAGACGTAGAGGTCGTCACCCTATCGCTGGAGAATACCGTGTTGGGTGCCGTCGCATCCTTGGTGGTTGCGTGGTAAATATTCCAGGTGAGGCTGGGGGTGCTTCCCTGCACCACGTCGTTGATCTGCCTGACGGTCACCGCCTCATCAAAGAACCCAAGGGTTATGTCCTCTGAAGAGGTAGGGTCTTCTATGGTGATGCTCTTTGTAAGCAGCGTGGATAACGCGTTCTCCTGCGTGGCGAAGAAGTTGAAGTGCCCGTAGGTGGGCGTCGAGTCAACCGTCACTTCCCCGTCCGCGTCAACAGTCCGGCCACCCGCAGCGTTCGGCACCTCAAGAGAGGCCGATGCTCCATCAAAGATATTAGCCGCCGTGAAGGTCTGCGCCACCCCAAGGGCCGCCATCACCCCTGCTACAAGGGTGGCGTTGCCATTTATAGTTAGCGTTCGGTCTGAGTCACCCGTGGTAAGTGTGAGCGTCCGATCTGCTGTTAGCGCGGAACCAGGTGCAAAGATCAAATCAAAGATTGTGGTTCCCTGATTAAGGTGCAGGGCCTCCATTGTCAGAACTCCGAACGCCACGTTCGCACCAATCTCTAAACTCTGGTCAAGTGTGATGTCAGCACTTATCGTGAGCGTTCTGTTGGCATCGCCGGTAGTGAGCGTGAGTGTTCTATCCGCCGTAAGAGTTGACCCAGGCGAGACTATTAGATCGAAGTCCGTGGTACCTGCGTGGACTAAGTGAAGGCCCGCATTATCTATCGTGATAGATACGACACCTGTGATATTGCCGTTGTCGTCCAGAAGAACGATGGCGTTTTGAAGAGCGCCGCCTGACGTGCCGTTCCACCTGGCGAGTGCATTGTCAGTAACGTCTGCGGTTGGGCCGCTAACATCGCCAGAGCCAGATGCAGTCGCCCACTGCACGTTTGATCCCGCTCCCTGGGTTTGAAGGAACTGCCCTGATACTCCTACCGAGAGCGCGACCCAGTTGTTGGCGTCTCGATACAGAACCATCCCCTGTGCTTCGGTTATCGCAGGGACGTCAGAATGGTCGTCTCCATCTAAGGTGTGGGCTCCGCCGCCCGCTCCACTTACGTTGACCATATGCCTCTACCTTGTCCCATGTCTGTCGCCAGAACCTCTTTGTGCGATACCAGAAGCTATGGGTGCTGACGACCTTCACTTTCTTAACTCTTACGGGCTCCCCACATCCCTGACAGGCTGTTTTGCCCGTCCCCATTTGCCAGAAGTCGAACTCAGTTCTGCAACGAGGGCATCGAATCATTTACCAACCCAGAAATCCACTCCGTCTCCGCTGGTTGCCGCATCAATGTAGATTTGAGCGAGATCCACGGCATTGCCCGACAGGGATTCCCATGCCATCTGCTCGTCTGCTGCCAAGCCATCGTTGGGCCAGCTAGTGGCGCCAAGGTCTCTGTTGCCAATCACTATCCTGCCAGTGTTGTCATTCTTGGCGCGTACAACGATAGACCTCCAGAGCTGGGAGCCGTCTGTGGACGTATCGAGTTGCAAGACGGTGCCCGCCGTGGCGATGATAAGCTCACCAGCACCAAGGCCGCCACTTATGTCCATATTAAGGGCCATGTCTACAGCCTCACGAGGTTAACGTTCAGGTCTTTAAGGGTGACATTGCCTGAGCCCACTGTATTTCTAAGCATGAACGATACGTGCTCGCCACTCCCTACAGTTATAATTGCAGACCCGCTCATTGATCCAATGTCAGCAGCAATTCCAAACTTCCGCTCAATGTTAGTCTGTCCTTGGTGCGCCTCTTCGATATGGATGGCGCAAACAAGGATGTCATTGTTAGAGGCCAATGTAGCACTAAGGCTCCAGATAAGAAGGTACTGCCCCTCGGAGCCCGGAATGCAGATGAGTGTAGCCGCCTGGTCTACCGTGCCCGTAGCAGTAGCGGTGAAAGTTCCTAGAACCTCAAAGACTGTAGACGATACGATTGATTTCACAACGAATACATCTGAATAAGAGGCGTTGGTTATGGAGATGTTAGACAAGGAAACAATGTCACCACTAGCAAGGCCATGCGCCCCAGTCGTGGTGACAGCAAGAGTCGCCTGTGTGGTGTCCGTGCCGTCTGCAATCGAAGCTATAGCAACAGGGCTTCCGGCCCCACCCACATCGAAAGTCCAGCCCGCAAGGTCTCCGGCAGCCATCCCGTTCGTGTGGTACATATGGTCGTCGTCTTGGGCGTTGATGACAAAGGCGTCTGAGTTCTCAGTGTCGAACATCTCGGCATGAGCGGTTTGGGTGGAGGCTTCAACATGCCAATTGGTAGAGTTAACAGCAACAAGCTCAACCGACTCGCTGGACTCCAATTGCCTGCCTACGTTAATGCCCGCGCCTAGGTTGTCTCCCAGTGCAGGGTAGATAAGCAGGGTGTTCGCCCCGTTGTTGATGATCGTGATTTCCTTACCCGCAGTAGCAGGAGGCATGGTCACTACATCGTCTGTACTCGCTACGATGGACACCTCATTGATGTCTGAGGTGAGCGCACCAGCGCCCTGCCCCACGGTGGTGACCGCAGCGGTTATTCCCGCCGTTACGGTCTTGGCCGTCCCTCTACGGGCTCTATGTATTACGCCCTGCGCGCCCATTAGATAGACACCTGCCCGTAGATTTCAACACCCTCACTCGTGGTGTCAGCGTCAATGAACCAGTTCGCAAGATTCAGCATTGACCGCTCACTGGAGAAGCTGACGGTATCCCCAGCATCCAGCCCATCGTTGATCGTGTTGCTCACGTCGGCTCCGCCAAGGTATATCTGGCCTGTGTTGGCGGCCTTGGCGGTGATGGTGATGGAGTGAAAGAATTGCTCGGCAGACGCAAAGACCTGCGCGGTGCCTGCTGAATCTACCGTCACCTCTCCATCAAACACAGCACCATTATCAAAGAACGTCAGGGAAGCAGCCATCTTACTTCTTCTCCTTGCTGTAGAAGCCCACGTCGGCCTTTACAGAGTTACTGTCTGTGGGAGGCGGTATGGACTCCGCGATGTCCTTGAGGAACCTCTTATTGAGTTTGTATGTCACTGGAAGGCCCGTTCTTTTATCTGGCATCATAAGTCGCCAATCATCAGCACCGTCTACAGGCATAATGATAGCCTCGGGGACTGGCCGCATCTTCTGCATGGAGTTCACCCGCACCCCACCGTTCCATACCCGATGAAGATAACGCTTTAGGTCCTCTATCCGCCACTCTTCCTCGAAGTCAGTGTTGTTTATCTGGTAAATAGCGCTGATATACGCCGACTCCAGTTCCTCTTGGGGGTGGTGACGGCCACGTCCACCATGCTTGAAGCCATCCTCGTTATTGCAATGCGCCATCGTGTCTGCCAGGAGTTCTGCGGCTTGCTCGGTTTCGAGGATGAAGCCGCCAGGCGAACCATCGCCGAGCGGGACAAGATGAATGTGCCCTGGGTCGCTTTCGTATGTAACGTAGGCATGCGGACTCCTCGGCATTAGATTTCCTTTCCGTCAACTAGCACCTGAAACCGTACTCCGCTGGTATGGTCAGTCTTTTCAACGGCAACAATTCTCACGTTTCCTTTGTGCTCTGTGAAAATATCATCCAGCCAACCCAGTAGAAACATAATGGTTTCGGTTGCTTCTTTACTCTCCCAAGGATAGACATTAACGGTATAACTACCCCACCCATGTGGATATTCTTTCGGTGGCGGACCTTTCTTTTCCAAACGGAAGGGAGATTCTTTCATCTGTACCATTAGTCAGTCTCCCTGCTCATTCGCTCGATGTGCTCCAGTATGTCTCGGCTTAGGGCCGCTGCGATTATCGCTAATGCCGTACCTAGAAATCCCATTGTAATGCCTAACAGAGTAGTCAGCGAGTCGTTCGTGACCTCTCCGAGATTTGTCACCAGGAAATACAATATCCCAGAGATCAACATCGCCAGAACAATCGTCCCGATCAGCCTAGCCATCAAGAATCGTATTATCAATTTGTATTCTAGCTCGGTCATAAGCTCCTCAACCAGGTGACAACCCCAGCACCTGTCACAAGTATTATAGAGAATAGTCCACCGAAGATACGCTTTTGGGTCTTTACGTCGCCCTCTACACGCCCTAGTCGTGTCTCGTGGTCGGCCAGAGGTTTCAGCATAGCCTTGATAGAAGCGATGTCACCCTTCATCTCGATGATATGGTCGATGACGCTCTGGTCTTGCATCTATTTCCTCGGCTTGCGGGGCTTCCTGCTGGGCTTCATCATGCTACCAACTCCTTCCGTACTCGCCTGAGCTTGTCCATGAAGGGCTTCTCCGACTCGTACACCCGCTTGATACCGTCACCCATTGCGGCCTCTATCTTCCTGACACCAGAGACCATATGGGCGAACTCGATGGGAGGCAGGCTAAGTTTCTGGTCTGTGCCCCACAGACTCGTATCGCTTGTGAAGTGCCTCTCGATATACTTGGCTCCCAGGGCCGCTGCCGCAATCGTAATGACCGAGCCCATCTCATGCCCGGAGTATCCTAACACGAAGTTGTCTCCGTACCATGCCTTGGTAACGTTGGAGACCGTCTCCAGGGCACGCAGGTTGATTTCTTCTGGCGGACATGGGTAGGTGGAGGTGCATTGACACACGATCAGCGAGGGGAAGCGCCCACTGCTACGGCCCGATACACCGGCAGCGGTGATAACGTGGAAGGCATCGTTTATCTGCGACACGTCCGACATACCGGTGGACAGGATGATAGGCTTGCCGGTCTTGGCGATGACTTCCAGAAGGGCCAGGTCAGTGAGGCAGGGACTCGGCACCTTGTAAGCTATGAGATTGGTGAATATCTCCATCATATTTAGAGCGGGTATATCCCACACCGACGTGAACCAGTCAATGCCTATCTCTTTTGCATGTGCAGCGATGGCTCCATAGTCATCGACCGTGAATTCAATCTTCTCTTTGTAGTCGATGTACCGCATCTTGCCCCAGGGGGTGTCGCGCTCCATGTCCCACTGGTCTTCGGGCACACAGATTCTTGGAGTACGTGTCTGGAACTTCACGGCGTCGGCCCCACTGGCCTTGGCGCAGTCCATCATGTACTTGGCAAGAGTGAGATTTCCCGAGTGATTTATGCCCACCTCTGCCACGATGTACGCGGGATGCTTCCTGCCGATGTCTCGGTTGCCTAGTTTCATAGAACGATTGCCCTCCATGCCACATCTAAGCTGGATGCTCCAGGGTCATTCCGGCAGTTTATATTGAACTGCGTGCTCGTAATAGTATCTACCCAAACATTCCCAGGGTCACCGGTTGGGTTTTCACCCAGCACCACGCTTATATCGTTGAGCGTGGGGGTCACTGCCAGGCCATGCGTTACAGTCACGCTATACACACCAGTGGTTGAGGTGGGAATCGTCGCGGTTCCAGAGTTCTCGGTGACATAGCCGCGATTGTTATAGACTCGTGCCGTAGCGGGCGTGCCGCCTCCAAGGGGAGTCGTCACGGTCTTAAACGTATTGTCGTATATATTAGGAGTGAGTACATTGGCGGTCGTATCAAAGCTAATGCCTCGATTGTCTGTGTTGTAGAAGATGTTGCCTGTAATCTTCGCATCATTCATCGCGGGAGTCACAGTGCCAAGAAGCATCAACTGCTTATTATCACCAACTGCTGTAGAAAGCACATTATTGGCGACAACAACTCTGTCTACCTGGTCAAGCCACATCGCCCTGTCGCAGTTCTGCATAACGTTTTCGCCAATCGTCACATCCTCAATAGAGCCCGCTGTGGCGCTGCCAAACTTAGAGACCTTAATGCCTATTGAAATTCCTCCATTACCCTTAACGACATTCCCCGTAACTGTATTCCATTTTGAGAGCCTACTAGAAGATGCCGAAACAGTAATACCAATTCCGCAATCTTCGTAGGTATTACCCACGACGCTTGAATGCTGCACGCCATCTTGAGCTGTGCCGGTATCGGTGGCGGTTAAATAGAGGTTGCCAACGACACGATAATGGTCTGAGTTACTAATGAAACTATGGTCACATGCAAAAGCAGTCCCCGCACCATTAGTCAGGAACTGATTATTTGCAATCAAGGTATGGTCACAAGACGACATCCTGAGCGCCGCCCCATGACGGCAGTTCTGGATAATGCAATCAAGGAATCGCAATCGAGTGATGTTTTGAATAAACAACATAGATAGGTCGTCGCGCGCAGCCCCATTAGACTGGTTGGCCTTGTTGCCATCAAACGTTATCGCCTGAAAAGTTACATTCGTTAATGACCCGGTGCTTGAGATGAGTCTTCCGTCAGCACTGGCGACCAATTGCACTGTCGTAGACGAACCCTGGCCGACCATATGAAGGTTTGAGACGGGGGTGATACTTGCAGCAGATACAGTGAACTTCCCCTCACTGAGAGCTACCTTCCCACCAACACTGGCTAAAGAGTTTATGGCCGCCTGTATCTCCACATCATCAGCAGTTCCATCACATACGAAGTCGGCCCTTAGCTTAGAACGTGGGTCGGCATCGGAGGCCGCCACGAATATCCCCTGTCCAATGGTACGTCTGATTGACTGTGCCGCACGCCTCCCATCCGTGACTATCATTGGGCAAGAACCTCTGCTAATGGGACTGAATAAAAGTGGCCCTGGAGTGTAGCTGAGGTAGAGCCATCACGTATTAGGCTGGCTGCCCCAACCTCTCCCTCTTCCAAGCCTATCCACTCCTCGGCCCTCACAAGAACACCTGTGGTGGAGCTAACGCTATTGCCATCGTTGCGTATTCTTATGTCAGCCGTTTCCAACCGCCCATAGAAACTTCGTGTGCCAGGAGGAGGCACTAAGTTTTTAGCAGTGGTAGTTATGGACAGTGAGACAAAGCCCGTTACGTTAAGGGCCATTACGCCAGTGCCTCTCGTAGAGTCTTCTGCTTAGTCATGATGTGCTCCACCATGTCCAGATCGAACTGGTCGTCTATCTGGATGGACGATGCCTTGTCCATCTCCCACACCTCTATTTTACCGCCAAGACGGTTCTTGTACTTCTTCCAGCAGTCCATTGTGAATACCCAGAAGGAGCCGTTGCCCTGTACCTGCACCATCTCTTGGCGACGAGGGCGATCATTGCTAGGGTAGTTCACGCATTCCCAGCCGTTGGCCATATTGTATAGACGGCGATAGACAAAAGCGTGCCCCTCCACAACGCTTACCAATGAGTCCCTGTCTGCCCTCATGTCCAGCAATTTCTGTATGGCCTTATCAAGGTCTCCTGGCGCTCGCAATGGCGACGTGGCTTGCATCAGCACCACGATGTCGATTGGCAGGTCAGGATGATTCTGCTCCCATCCGTCCAGCACATGGCCGATGGCCAATTCAGTTGGGGCCTCGTCCGTGCATAGCTCCTCTGGCCTCCAAGAGCTCCTGACACCCCACGTCTCGTTAGCGTACTCTACGACCTCACGGGAGTTGGTGGAGACCATGATGTGTTTGATGAGTTTGGAGTTCTTGGCCGCCTCGATAGTCCAGCCGATGAGAGGCCGTCCGGCAAGGTCGATCATGTTCTTGCCCTTGATGCCCTTGCTACCTGCCCTGGCTGGAATAATCGCTAGTATTCGGCTCATGCAATCACCTGAAAGTGCCGCCTTAACCTGTCATGGCACCATTGTGCCGTCACCATCACACCCAACCACGGGCCTAGCATGGGCCAGGTCCATCCCAACATCCAGATAGTAATAAAGTTTTCCCCAACGCCAGGGTACTCGTATTTTTCGGGATATTTTGCTGAAGCTATCAACAGCCATATTGAAAGCCCTAAAGTTATGACGACTGTAATAATTCCATAACCCATCCCAATGGCAGTCCATGTATTCATGCTTTCACCCCCAGTGCGTCCTTCAGTTCAACGAAGGGCAGTATCTCGTCGTGGTTTATGATGCCGTTCTTGGTGCAGTCGTATATCTTGCCGCCCGCCTTCTCGATGTCCACCCTTGCACGGGCAAAGCATTCCTTGATACCCCGTATCTTCCTGGGATGTACGCCAGTTCGGTGTTCCGTGGCATTGAAGACCTCACCCTGGGGTGTCGTGTCTATCCCAAGGAAGTAGAACTCGCGCACCCCCATCCAGGCGGCTAGCTGCGCGAAGGTCAGGGGCGTACACCAGCCTGTGGGGATTGGCGCTAGTTCATCAGTCAGGCCCCAAAAGCCCACACCTTCATGTCGCACCTGGTAGTTGTCGGGGGCCTTTGCTATCCACTGCCAGCCTGGAATCTGAGTCTCTTGCCAGTGAATGGCGAAGTGAGGTAGCTGCTCAGGGCCAACTATGTCGTTGAACCATTCACACTCTCCCCACTTAGATTCCTGAATGACGTCCGGCTCAGAAAACGCATGGTAATCCGGTAGGAAGGGACATTCTTCCCAGAGGGGAAGCCGGTTGCAGGTGAAGGTGAGTTCATGGGCCAAGGTCTCAAGGGTCTCTGTCTCTTCTTCCTTGAGGCTAGGGCCGTTGCCGATGATGAACGCACGCTTGCCCTTATGGATGTCCTTCATCTCAAGGATTTCCTTGGGCTGCCTTAGCTGTGTTCCCCAGTATGTGATATCAGTACCCACTTATAGAACCTCAGATAGTTTCTTGTAGGGGAGTATCCCCTGCTGGTTTAGGCCGCCTCCAGGGGTGCAGTCGTACATTTCCCTGCCGGAGTTCGTAACGTCGCTGTACGCACGGGTGAACGCCTCTCGTAAGCCTGTTCTGATGCGCTCTGACGTGCCCTTATCCAGGGTTGCTTCCCGCCTCTCGTAGGTCGGGTTCCAAGCATAGCCAATGGGTTTCATGTCCAGGCCTAGAAAATAGAATTCTCGTATGCCCATCCAGGCCCCCACTTGGGCAATCGTCAGAGGGCTTGTGTATCCCGTCCGGATAGGGTCCAAATCATCGTCCAATCCTCCGAAGCCTTGCCAGCGTAGTTGTTGGCCATCTCCCATCTTGTTTATCCATGTCCACTTCCTTGCTGCTTCGGGCAACTGTTTCTTATGAGTGGCTAGGTGCATTATCCCAGGGCGTTCCCAGTAGAAGAAGTCCGCCTTCTCTACCGCTGCGGGTTCCGTGATGCAATGATAATCCGGCGTGAACGGGCAGTCATCCCACTGGTTCATCCTGTTGCAGGTGAAGGTGATGTGCCCCTCCAACTCAGGAAGTAGGTCAAGCTGCTTCAAGAGGCTTGGTCCGCCTCCGATAAAGAAGCCCTTCTTGTCCAGGTGAATGTCCTGCATGTCACGGATGTTGGTGGGCTGGCCCTCGTAGCCAGGTACTACTACTGCTGTTTCCATTTAGCAATTCCCATTGACTAGCCCTCTTTGCAGGCAGTCAACGATCATCGGGCTTACTGCTAATAAAATGAAGATAAAAAGTAAAAATACGACCTCTTTCATGGCTTACTCCATCGGTTGTTCTTCGTCTTCTCTTCCTCGAATCTCCCGCCGACGTAGTAGAGGATGTCACCATGATTGTATTTGGCTAACGTGTCACGGTACGTCTTGTCCATATCCCAAAGGGCATCAGAGAATTCCATACGCGGTCCGCGTATCACATCTGGAATGGAGAATAGATAGGGTTGGGTTTCCTGGGCAAACCTTGCATCCTTCTGGGGCTCACGTTTATACAGCCAGTGAAACAGGTTCGTGATGTTGTATATCTGGGCGGTAGTGACCTCGCCTACGTACCCAGCACTGCGAGTAACCCGTTCGAAGGTGTCCATGTTGAAGTAGTAAAGGTGCGGCTCCCTGTACCAGAAGTCCGCAAACTCCGGTATGTCCCACAGAGTCATGTACGGATGGTCAAGGTTGGGGGTCGCCAGTATAATGACACCGTTCAGCTTCAAGTAAGGCCGTATCTTGTACAGCCACTTCACGGGGTCTTCAACGTGTTCAATGACATGGAAGGCGCAGATCACATCAAAGCTACAGGGCTTCAAGCCTGTTTCACTTATGTCAGTGGTGAAGGTCTCGATACCCAGCTTCTCAGAAGCGAACGCTGCATCTTCCGAGTTATAGTCGATGCCCACGACCTCTTTGACGTGGGGCTGGAGCATGGAGAGCATGGCACCCGCCGCACAGCCTATCTCCAGGACGCGTGATTCAGGACTCGTATAGCCCATCACGGTCTCCAGGTTGTCCTGGAGTTCGTAGTGTCGGTCACCGAAGCGATCTTCAGAAGTTCTCTGGGAGTCCATCTCACAGTTGTGTGTCCCGCGATACTTGCTGTTGTAGTATTCCTTCAGGTCGTAGGAGGGGAAGGGATGCAGGAACTGGAGCCCGCAGTGCTTGCACTCCACAACAGGCTGTTCAGGGCGATTGCGTACTCCCGTCCTGAAGGGCTCTACCCTGTCCTGTCCGCAGGCAATGCACAGGAGAGCCTTGGTCGTCTCCACCGTTTCTGTTACTAGCATAAGACCTCTTCTATTGGCGTGAATCCGAATTGTTCTTTTAGGTATCCCACGGGCGTGCAGTTCACCAGTGTCCCATCGTTGTCTTCTATCGTCCTCTTGGCTTCATTGAACGAGTCAAGAAGCTGCTGCTTACGGCTCTGGCTGAAGGCATACAAACTCTGCATGTACGGGAAGTCGTCACTTGTGGCCTCCGGCATCTCATAGACGTGCTGTTTATTATCCGAGAGCTCTACCCCCAGGATGTAGATGTCCTTGAAGCCCATGTAGTGCCCGAACTGAACACCTATATTTAGCGGAGTGGTCCCCGCCGTGGCGAAGGGAGGCCGCTTGCTCATGCCTATCGAGTGCATGAGTGGCCCCGTGTGCTTGGGCAACCACGTCCAGTCCCCGGACCGACCATCGATAATCTTACTCCGTGCAAGGTAGAACCTGTGCTCAATGTCCTTGCTCATCTCGTCGCGGCGTTCCCACCTCTGCTTATGGTCAAGAGGCTCTGTGATGCCATAGAAACTCGGCAGAAACGGCAGCGCCTTCCAGTACATAAGATAGTTGCAGGCAAACGTGTATTCGTCTTTGAGCAACGGGTATGCCAGCCCCAAAGAGGGTGCATTGCCACAGACGAATAGCCGTTCGCCACGATAGCTGCCTCTATACGATTCTAGCGTGGGAGCCGTCAATTGGTAGCTGCCCAGATTAGAACGGCCACAATACCACCTCCACCAAACACTGCAATCATGGCGAGACCTATCCATCCTGAAATACCCAATGGTGCGTCATTCATTTAACACTTCCTCCAAAGGCGTATAACTGATACCGAGTTTGCCGTTGGGCGTGCAGTCAATCAAAGATCGCCCTGCCTCCATCATGTCGTGTTTCATTCGCACTGCCGATGCTGCCGTATGGTCTGGGTGTGGCGCGGGCCTTGAAAGGTTCTCGTTGAAGACTTGGCCTCGGTTGGTGTTGTCACAGCCCAAGAGATAGATCGGGTCGAACCCCATCCATGCCCCTAGCTGCACACCCAGCGTCAGAGGCGTTGAGCTGGCCGTAGGGAGCGGCCCCAGGGTATCGCCTAGTCCCTGCATACCATAGACCACTAGGTTCTGCTCATGGGAGCCGTCCACGCACTTGGGCACCCACATCCATGGGTCTTCGTTTATGGGTTCTGGATGACAGGCAAATCTCATTGGACTAAATCCCATTGAAATGTATTCCTTGAGATGTGGCATGTCCTCTGCTTCAGATAGTCCGTGAAAATTAGGGATGAACCGTAATCCCTTCCACGACATCAGTTTATTAGTTGCGAAGGTTTGCTCCAGGACTAAATCCCCAAGTAGATTCTGGTTCATATCCATAAGACTTGGCCCAGTGCCGAATACAAATAGGCGGTCGCCCTTGTACGCATCTTTCAGACAACGTATTTCGTGCGGAGTAGCCAGATACTCGTTGTCTACGCGCACAGAGCTTCCTTTACCGTCAGCTTGGGAAGGGAGAGTGCCCCGTCTGAGCAGTCAATCAATCTACGACCTTGAGTTTCCATACACACTTGAGTTTTTATAGCCGCCAGGGCCACTCTCTTCTGACGTTCCTTTAGTTTCTCAATATCTACGGGATGGGCGGGGTACTTCGCTTGAACATCAGGGTCGTCGTAGATATGCTGGTCTGTCTGGTTATCGCAGCCTAGAAGATAGATGTCCTTGAACCCCATCCATAGCCCGACCTGGACTGCTACGTCAAAGACCACACTGGAGCCACATGCCACATAGTCGAAGTCTTCTCCCATGCCTTGTGGGCCATGAGTCCAGACGTGCTTCAAGGGCAGTCTGTAAAGCCAGTGCCAGTCGGGCATATCATACTGCTGGGTGTAGTCGTAGTCGTGGGCAAAGAACTTGGTGGAGTGTGGTGCCTTAGCTGCGGAAGGCAGGATGAAGTCAGTGAGGCCGATGTTCTCGCATGCCCCGTAGAAGGTGGGCTCGAAGGTCATTCCGTCCCAGTCCATAAGCCGATTCACACCGAATGTGAACTCATCCCTTAACACGTTAATGTCGGGAATCTTGCTCAGGCTGGGGCCAGTTGCTAGGACAAAGAGGCGTTCACCCCGAAACCTGTTGTGAATCTCCTTCAGGAAGTCGTGCGTCTTCGCTTTCAACGTAAGTCTCTTTCGGTAGTCCTTGGAGTTCTCCAGGGTCTAATTGCCCAAAGGCTTCAAGCATTCTATATAGACCTTGCATCTGTTCTCTAGTAACACCTTCAGGCAAGGCACTCTCTCGCTGTTGTCGGCCATCTATTAGTTCAAGATCACGCCTGGGGAAGGGACGATTAGCCCCCTCCTCAAACGCTTCTATTCCTTTTGCTTTGATAAATGCGGCGGCCTTGAACAATATTTCAGCAGGGGTCCACGACCAGGGCTTCTTGATTGCCCCGAATATCTGGAATACCCAGTCACACTCTTTACACAGATACTCATTCTGACCTCGCACAATGATCTTTAGCGTCGGGTGGTCACAGTGCTGCCTGCTGTCATGGGGGGAGTCCCACTCAGGAATGCTACCCCACTGTTTGATTTCGCCATTCATCATTACGCTGCTACTCCGACTCCTGCGGGAAGACCCTGAATCCAGTTGACCGAAACAGTGGACTGGATGTTAAGTGCCGCCGTGGTGTCTGCCACCTGGTTGATGTTCATCTGGTCGCCCGCGTTGATGGTTCCCTCTGTGATGGCGAAGTCTATGGTCGTAAGGGCCGTCATCGCCGTGCCCGTCCCGCCAGCGGTCGCCATTGCGGTGGAGCCCGTGCCCGCAACGGCCCCGTCCTCTAGGGTAACAGTCCAGAAGGCCACGGTCGAAGAGGCGTCGGTCACCACGGTTGTGTGGTGGGCCTCAGTCAACTCTGCCTCGTGGGTGAACTCCATCATATTGTAGACCTTGGTTACACCATGGTCGTCCAGTATTACGCTGTTCTGATGCTCGTTCATGTAAGGGAAGGACATTATTTCTTCTCCTCCGACTCCGCTTTGGCAGCGGGGTGCTTAATTGTCATTTGGTCGATTGTCGCATGTTGCCCAGGCATGAAATTACGCAGATGTTCTTTCCTGTGATTCGTTATGGCTCGCTTACTGAATGTCCCAAAGTTGTGGGCGATACAGTAATAGTCAAAACTCTGAATCGTCTCCCCCACACTCTCAGGCATCTGCGAGAAGTCAGGATGCTCGCGCTTGAATCTACAGTGCATCCGGTACGCACGCCAGGTCAGGAACTCCGTGCCGTGCAACGCGCACTTAAACGTGTACTCTGGGTCAGTAGTCTCCGGGGAAACGGCGGACTCTACGACATCTTTTAAGCCGCCTGCAACGCCGTTAAGCGGAGGCCGCAGTCGGAATCCCTTTCGCTCGATGTAATAACTGAGCTGTCGAGCGTTTCCCACCGGCATAGGGGAGGTCACTGTCCAATGTTCTGAGTCCTCTTCCTCAAACCCCTGGGAATTATGGCGACCCTCACCCGACTTCGCGAACGTTACTGTCCGGTCCACCGTGTAGAAAATCGCCGTTCCTGGGTCTGTCCAGTGGGGCTCCAGCCCGTCAGGGACTTCTTTGCCGAAATCAACACGCAGTTCCCGTCTGATATTCTTCCATGCAGACTTTCGCCACGCGTTAATAGCCGCTCGACTACCCTCTGGAAAGAAGATGTCCCACGGTATAACGGCGTCCCTAGTGCCTTGACTAACCATGCACCATTTCTCGCTTCTGCCCACGCGAGCGCTTACGTCTGCGCCGTTGCGGACTCCGTTCCACCTGTTGCAATTCAGGCCTGACTTCCCCACTAGAGGGGAGTGTCAGCACCGGAGGCTCCAAAGAGAATCGTTTGACTGTTAACTGACCCGCATCCTTGTGAATAGTTGCTTCGTCCCGCACCATCTTTAGGTGCTTGGTCGCTAGATGCGGCTTAGACCTAAAAGTCTGTCCGCAAGCGGAACACGACGGCAGCACTTCGCCGGTAGCTGTGGGGAGATAGATTATCTGTGCGTCTCCCGTGTGCTCTTCTGCCTTCTCCCGTATCCGCTGAATATGATTTGGTATGTCTCGTGAGTGTCCTCCAATGCCCGTTGAGGTCTCGGTACACACACTGCACTTCGCCACGACCATATTGATGTTGAACTCAAGCGCATGCTTCTGGGGTAAATTACTCGTCCAGGCGTTCTCTATGTTATCCCACAAACGAATCCTATTAACCGGAGCCGAGCTTGGGGAGTAGACTCGCTCTTTGCGTTCGTACTCCTCCCGAAACTCGGTATCCGATACACCCCTGACAATATCTTTCTCAATGTCAAGGAGTTGCCTTCCCATCCTGCGCCTAATTGGGGCCATTAAACAGTCGCTGCTCCGTCACTGTGAACCTCCACGCCGTAAGGGTCAGCTACTTCAGCCTCGCCCCAGACCTGGAATATACCGTGCTCCTCTGCTCTCAGGGAATTGTCCTTCTCCACTGTGGCCTCGGCGTTGGTCGCCATGACCATCGTGAAGGCAGTCGGATTGAAGATCGCGCCCTTCACCGCGTTGGTTGTTCCAATACGTGCGATGAGCCCACTATGAAAGATGGGAACACCGTACAGTCGGTCAGACCCCTTCCACCAACGCTGAAGCAAGTCCACGCCGAAACCAGCAGGGCGAGAGCCTGCCTGGGTGCCCGCGTCGGAGATGTCCAGGATGATGTCGGAAATCTGCTCAATGTGGAAGGCCGCGTGAATAGGCAACTGGGCCGGACCGAACTCCGAGTCGTTGTCAGTCATCAGGTAAGCCATAGAGCCTCTGAAGTGAGTGACATCGAGCTGAGTGGTGGCATTCCCCACGGACTTGGAGAGCCCATCATAGAGCGCAATCACGTCGTTGGCCTGGCGTCGTCTGAGGGAGTTCCCCAGAAGAGTACCAGTCGTTGTCAGTACGCTCATATTCCCTTGGCGTCGGATCAGTTCCGAGGAGACGGTCGCTATGATGCCGTGCTCCGTGGGGGTGATTGAGGTTGTGTTCGGGTAAAGCTGTTGGGTCTGTGCCAGGTCAACGCCCTCGGTGAGGGCAGAGGCCTGAGTCAGACGGGCTACGGTCTGTACGTCCCACTGTTTATGGCCCTGTGGCATTCGTTCGCTGCTAATAAGGTCTGGGTCGGGTGCCGCAGGCTCAAAGGCCATACGAGCACTAGCCACGAATATCTTCTGGCCGTGAGTGAGTCCGCCCGCAAGGGAAGTCCCACCAGTGGACGACAGGGTTAAACCTGTGTTGGTAATATCAACCATTTGGAATCCTCGCTATCTGTTTAGTTCAGCAGCGTCAGCAGTGGCCGTCCGCTGCTGGAAATCTTCTAAGGTGATTTGACCGGAGTTGTAAAGATCATAGGTGTCCCAGACATTGCCGGAGCCACCACCACCAGCCGGAGCACCATCTACAGGAGGGCTCATGGTCTGTGGCGTGGGTGTGGCTGCGGTCTGCGGGGCTTCGTTGGGTACGCCCCGTAAGACACTGGCGGTGGACGCAAGGAACGCTGGCATGTCGCCTCTGCTGTATGCAGCTAGGTCCAACCCAATTGTCTGGGCATTGAGACCCATCCCGGCAAGGAATGTATCCAGATCAGTGTCAGCGGCAGGGGCCGCCACATCTGCTGCTGGAGCCTGCGTCAGTCGTTGCTCCAAGCCACGCATCCTCTCTATCAGAGGGGCCATGAGAACTCTTGTCTCTTCGGGAAGGCTCTCAATTGCCGCATCCGCCTTCTGGGATTCGAGCTGCTGATTGAAGTCTCTGCGAAGCGCAGTCAGACCTTTATCTATCTGCCCTTGCTGCCCTCGTACAGCAGCATCTACGATGCTCTTAATATCCGCTGCGGTTGCGTAGGTCGGGGCCTGCTGTACTACTGGAGCCTCACCATTCTGTTGTGCATCCAGCTTTGCCTGGGCCTGATCTACCGCGTTTCCCTGATCTTGTGCCACCTCAAACCTCCCATGTGGTTGAAGGAAATGTGACCAACAAAAAAGGACACATATACCGCGTTTGGTATTGTGCCCTTAACGCTCTTGGGGCCATGCCCGTGAAGGCCTCAGTCCCCGTAAATTTCCTTGATTATACACGATGCTCAACAGAACACTATAGGCTTGATACGCTCCGTGTCAAATTAGTTCACCTGTAAGACCCTATTCTCTGGAGCCAGTGGAGCCGAAACATAGTCCCACTTTAGAAGAAGGGCATCTATGTCAGGATCATCAAATCGTCTTAATCGTCGCTCTCTGTCTACCTCACGTAGAGCAAGGCGCAGGTCTATACGGTCTAATAGAAATGCTCTTTGTTCCTGCCCTGACAGGGTTGCGTACCGCTGAAAGTCTTCTGTTAGACCTTCACGTTCCATAATATCATCAGCAATATTCCAGTAAGGACGTAGGCGCTCACGGTCAGCAATGAGTTCCTGGATGACCTGCGGTAGGTCTGCTCGTTGGATACTTCGGACTTCCTGTATATAGTTCCAAAGGTCTTCGCCAATCTGGTTTCTTAGACTCTCCACACGTCTATCCAATTCAGCGTGGTTGTATCCCAAAACATCATTGTCAAGAGCTGGATCGTTGATAATATTCATGTACTGCTCAAAGGCAAAATCCTCTGGTAGATGAGACGGTGGACGTTCATTAAGCTCTCTGAACGTATCCGGCAAGTCATTTTGTATCTCTGTAAACGCAGCCCGAAGGTCTCCGCCGTAATCTCCGTAATCGTCACGAATAAACCGGAAGCCCACGCCAGCTCGTAGCTTGGCATCGATACTATCGCGTAGTTGTTCCAGCCGATTATCTCGGGCGCTTCTGTTTCTTCTGAGAAGCTCATCAGCACGTCCACGTTTCTCAGAATCTCTTAGATATTCGTTCCACAGCCCTACACCCTTTTGGTCTACCCGCTGATAGAAAGCTCGCCACTTCAAAGGCATGTCTTCGTAACGAACCCTAACACCAATCGGCTTTTCTGGAGTATCGATATTCATGTACTGTTCTTCGGCGTGATTAGTAAATGCAGCTATCGGGGGTAGAGGATAGTTTCTAAAACCAAACATTTCAAAGGCACCACGTGTCAATCGCTCCTGGGCAGTACCACCTTCGAGCGCCAATGACTGAACCAACAATGGCAGAAATCTTTGACCTATCACGTTCTTTAGGAAACCTTCCCAGGTAGTGGTTGGGTCTCCAATAAAGTTACGTCCATTGATAATATCCCCTACTGCCCCAGGCACAGGTGCTAGATTTGCTCTAAGAAATCGTAGTCCAGGATTATCCATCCAGTTCTCGATGGTGATGGATCGTATATCAGAGGGATTAGTCGCCATAGAAGCCGCGAGATTTATGAAACTACGTATCTTTGTACCAGGGCCAATAGCCTGCCCTGATATATTCCACGTCATGAACTCGGAATTATTACGAAACTCTCCCGATCTTGGGTCTTTGACCACAGGAGTAAGGTGGCGCATGGCCTCTTCGTGGCTTTCTCCCCTACTGCGACTGAAAGCATAAGCAACGGCAGTCATCGAGCCAGTTGCCTTCACCATAGACCGACGGGCCAGGCTACCTCTTAAGCCTCCCTGGAATAAATCTCCCACAATAGCGGCCATCGCAGCATTATACCGAGGTGCGAGCAATGTTAGGCTCTCTATATCGCGCTGGAAGGCGCTGATACCCAAGCGCCCTCTGTCTGTCATACCCCTAAAGTTGTTGATGAAAGCACCAATTTGCTCTGCGGCTTCAGGCGTATTGGCTCGATAAGCAAATGCCTCTGCCATCTCAACACCCGCTACGTCCATTGCTGCGTCAAATGCCCTTTTGAAAGGCTCTGCTCCACGACCTATTGGTCTAAGAGGGCCTTTAGTTAGCAAACCTCCACGTCCTAATGCCTCTGTCACTTCCAGTGGAGCGCTACGAGACAGAAGTAGATTTGGGAATTGACGTATTGTTCCTGAGTGCATCGCGTAGTAATTAGGAATGAATTGTGGATCAAGAAATGATTGGTAGGCGCCACGAGCGGCACGCCCAAACCTCAGTGGGTTGGCACCTGCCATGAATAATAGTTGAATCCCCAGGAAGGAATAGTCCACTCCCAGAGCAAATAGCCGTCCAACAGCATTCACTTGATTGACAGCCCTAAGAGCCTGGATCACTGGCCCCTGCGATAGACCTTTCTCAATCTCCCGTGCTATTTCAATGTCGGTAAAGATGATATTGGTCTGTCTTTCCTTGTCTCCTACGGTTCTGGTCTTAGAGCGAAATCCCTGGATATTGAGTGACACTTCTCCAGCACCAGGTCTGGTAAGGGCTTCCTGGGCTTTCCAACGGCCCGCAATACTATTGGGATCATCTGCCGTGCCAAGTGTATTGATACGCTTATCCAGACGTTGCTGAACCTTTAAGAGTCGTTGGTTAACCTGCTGGACTCGTGCTGTACGATTCTTAGATAGTGCTCTAATTACGTTCATAGTAGTCGCACGCAGTTCGTTCATGCGTACGCTCATATTGGCAACGATGTTATTGAAGCTGGCTGAATCCTCGAACCCCAATGGAATTCGGTCAATCTCTCCCTTGCGTTTTACGAGAGCCTTGAGGGTATCTCGAACTAACTTGGCTTCTGGCCCCTTTACATTACGAAGGTCTCTAAGAACAAGTTGAAGGGAATTGGTATCCCTACTGACTGCCGACCTAAGGCTCTGGACTGCATTTTGTAGATCGTCCGATCGATTTGCATATCTCCATACATCAGGCACCTGTTCGTCCAGAACCCAGTCCGCGAGATTCTTTCTGGCTATCTGTCTATATATGGAACGAACCCTAAGACCCTGTACCACATCGTCGTTCAGGAACTCAAAGCCCGCATCAAGGGCCTCTCTAGTAGTTTTGAACGTCCGTGCCTTTTGAAAGGCTCCCTTGCCTCCTGTGGGGCCTACAACAGCAGATTCTATTAGTTCTCCATTATCAGTAAGACGCCCTGCTACTCTTCGGCTTAAGAACAGAGCTCCTTCTTCTTCGGGAACAAACTGCCCTATCTCAATTCCGTGCGACCGTAAGAGAGATGACCCTTCGTCAGATGCCTGGACCTTTGCTAGAAGATGTCCTTCCTGGGTCGGATTGAGTTTTGACCTAAACTTGGGGAAGTTATCAACAATTTCGCCTATAGAAGTACGTGTCCCATCATCCAATACGACATTAAATCCATCGTCTGCCTCTCGGAATATCCCCTTTACTGTCCCAAAGCGTTGCCACTCGGCCTCAACCAATGCAGATTGCTGCTCAACCTGTGCGGACATCGCGCCATTCATAGCAGCTACACGATTCTCTACAGGGCGTAGGTCAGCAGCCTTACCGAACACTCGCTTGGTTATGGGTTTTACACCCGGAACACTATTGAGCCGCTCCCCAAAGGTTCTAAAGAAGTTCGACTGGCTAATGGCCCTCCATAGGTCATCAGCAGGTGCTAAATCATGAACGATCTGACTAGCAGGAGGCAATGATCCTATTCGGGCGCGTGCCGCACCAAAGCTAGAAGCTAGACCCACTGCTATTGGTGTAGCAGGTGGGACGGCAAGAGCAACTGACGTGATGGGGTCGATATTCCCTGTCTCTATCGTGGAGCCGCCACCAAAGATGCCTCCAATGACTTCACTCCCAAACATAAATCCAAGAGCTTCTGTTGCGGATTCTGGTTCAAAGCTGGAGGTGTTGCGACTGATAGCTCGTTCGACTGCATCCTGGTCTCTAACGAGCCCACCAGGACCAATGCCAGGAATTGCCCGTATCCCAAAATTCTTTCCAGCTACTTTCAGACCACTAACAAGGCCTCGTGTGAAAGTAAACTCCCCTGAACTTCCTGTGGTCAACTTAAAAGCAAGATTTTCCATTCGTTCAAGAAAACTACGATCATCGTCTTCTTCTTGTGGGGCTATTATTGGTGTCCCTGGGCGTTCCGGCTGAAGTATAATCTCTCGTCCATCTGCTGGTCGTTGTAGAGGCCCTGTTGGTTCAGTCTGGGGAATAATAGGCACAGCAGAAGATACGCTTCCTCTACTGAAACGTTCACGTAACTCCCTTAGCTTTTCTGTTGTTAGTGGTTCTTGTGTCATACGGCCCTCGGAAGGAATCGTGCCTGTCCGCCACGGCGCAGTGCTCGCTGGCGATCGTCTTCCTCACGTTGCCTAAATGCTGGACTCGCACGGAACTGCCCTTGGAGCCGTTCAGTTTGGCCTCTAAGGAAAGTAGAGAAGTCAAACTCCTGAGTCCTAAATTCAGGCTGTCCTGGGATGATAGTGGGGGTAGCCCGTGAACGTGCAGTTACAATCCGGCCACCCTCAAAAGTCCTGTCCACATCAACTTCGTCTCTCTCTCGTTCTCGTAATGCTGTTTGCTGTGACTCCTGTAGGAACTGCCTTAGAAGAAGCGGGATACGTCCACTCACAAACTGCCTTAGATCAGCATCGTCACCAGCAATTTCATTTATGGCCTGCCCTTGTCCTTCAAAACCAAATCCAGTGAGTGGGCCTTGAGGGCCTGCCACAGGGAATATTCTCTGTCGTCCTGCTTCTCTACTCTGAGCCAATCCAGGAATAGTCGATTCTAGGGCTCTCTGCCGTTCGTCTAGTTCTGGCTGTCCGGCTTGACGGCGAGTAAGGGGCAACAATGGCGGTACGCCACCTGGAGCCTGTGGACCTGTACTCAGATTTCCAAGTAGAGCTTGGTCTTCTGGTGAAAGCGTCTCTCCTATAACCCTTTCTAAGTCAGGATCAAGAGAGGTCTGTACTTCTTGTGATATAGGGCCTGCCAGTTTATTGAAAATTCTATTTAGAATATTCTGCCGAGCCACCTGTTGGGCTTGTGACGACACGGCACCACCGCCCCTTAGCCCAGGGCCACCTATGGTTTGCCCTTGTCCAGCAATAGGTGACACTCCCAGAGCCCTACTTATGAGAGCCTGTGTTCCTCCGGCAGTCTCTCCTTGTTTGGCCAGTTCTTCTCTAGCCTGTTCCTGCTGGAATTCACGTTGGAAATCCTGAATGTCAGGAATCAACCCAACAAGTACATCATCCACAAAGACAGGCTGTCCTGTTTGTCGCCCCTGATTGAACTCATCCAGCAAGGCATTGGCCATCTGTTGTAATCTCTGCGGAGAGATAGTGGCTGGGTCTACACCCACACGATTAAGAAAGTCCTTAACTCTATTCTGGGCCTGGTTGAAGTCGGTTACTTCTCCAAGGTTCTCTTCTACCTGTTCTCCCTGTTCAGTGGCCAAACGACGTTGCCGAGCATCTAGTATCTGCGTCTCAGCCTGTTGGAGGATTTCATCAATTAGGCCGTTTGTTGCATTAGCTATCGCTTCCTCAGAAGAACCCTGGGCACGCATTGAGGCCTGCATCGCATCAATACGTTGTTTACCTTCGTCTAGTGCTCTCTTGCGAGCCTGTTCCTCATTCTCAGGCTCTTTTAGAGAGGAGCGAGGAATCAGGGCGTCCGATAGTAGCTTGCCTGGGTCACGTAGTAGGTCTTCTGCACGACCCTCCAGGCGTCTCTGCTGCGTTTCCTGACGTTGAATGTCCTCTAGCTTGTCGGAGAAGTGAGGAACGATAAAATTGGGCGCCTGGGTATTCGCGGCAAGCCATCGTGCGGACTTCAATCCAAAGTTGGTTTCACTGCCACCACCAGCGCTCGATACAACAAGCTGCTGCTCAATATCCTGGAAGTTATTAACAAAGACTTCCTGGAAATACGATGCCTGTTCCTCTGCTGTTACCTCCCGACCAAATTCCGGCACAAAAATATCCGTTGGAGAGGGAGACAGCATGCCTGATAGTAGGGCATCAGGAATGAAATCCGATTGAGCAAGTGACCCCGCGAAGGCACGTCGGCGTAATGTTCTTGTAGCGAACTCCGGAAATGCCTCGATGGTCGTCTTAGTTAGGATAAGTTGCGAATCAACAGACCGACGTATCTCAGGATCATAAATACGGCCTGTTATCTGGATAGAACCTGGGATATAACTTCGGGCGATTAAGTCAAATGCTTGTTCGTACTGATCCTCAGTCGTGACCTCGCCGCGACCAACCATGTCCGAGACCATATCGTTGATAATCTCAGCGGCATCGGCACGAGAGTATGGATCTATACGCCTATCCCGCTCACCTAGTTGCGCGTTGCGGGTAAGTACCTCAGCAATATTATCCAGAAGTATATCCAGATCATTAGGAAAGGTCATTTACTCAACCTTAAAGTCCTTGACTCGTAATCCGAGGCCTTTCATGAGTTGCCGAACAGGATTTGGTTGCTGTTGAGTCTGCAAACGTCCTTGAAGAAACTCGTTCTGCTCGGCAAGAAGTTTACGAGCCAGTTCTACGGGGCCGTTTAGAAGGTCTACTGAATCTCTATCTGCCATATTCTAACCTCTTAAATACATACCACCCAAAGATAGCGGTGACCGTAAAGACAATAGTTCCTACTTGTTCGCCTACGTTGTTATATACAGTTCCTCCTATGCCAATGACCAAAGCTATTAAAAGAACTTGGGCAATAATCATCTAATTCACCCTCTGTCCTGATGGGACGTTTCCGCCACCGCCCGTAGCACTTCCGAATAGTCGTCCTAGTAGCCCGATGCCGCCTCCACCTTGTGGGAAAACACTGGGTCGTCCCTGTTGGCTGGCTGTACGGGCCTGCTGGATATTAGCTTCGCCAGGGCGCTGTAATTGTGGGACTCCTGGGAGGAACTGACCGCTGTTGGTCGCACCTCCCGATATAGCGCCCTGTATTTGCCCAGGGAGGTTCACACCTCCTGCCAGGGCTTCGGCCTGTTGTAGCTGGACAGGATCACTCACCAAGAGGTTTTCGGCATTCCTTTGATTCATCTCTTCAAGAGGATTAGTGACACCCGCACGGCGCATGGCTTCCTGGAGTGAAATGAGTCCCTGTCCGTTATTCCAGAGATTCATTGCTAAGAGGGCTTCTCGTTCTCGCTCTTCGGGAGCCTCAGCCTTGAGAAAGACGCGATTCTCATAGAATCCTCTAATATCGTCGGGACCGATAGCTTGGTCGAAGGAATGAACTTGGCCTCGTGCTCTGACAGTAACTCGCCCTCTGGCTTTGTTCTCGATGAGCTTGAGGAATTTACGATTGCCACCTTCCATCCCGCGCGCCATGCCATCAGCATAACTACCAAACACGAGACGACCCATACCTGCCAAGACAGATACACCAAACCCAGAACTAATACCAGTGGGCCGAAGACCACGTACCACATTGGGAAAGGTAGCCTCTTCAATGGCGTTGCGGACATTTTGCAACTGTTGAAGTATCTCTTGAGGTGGCGTAGGTGTCTCACCGGCCTTGACCTCCACTCCGGGTAGTACAATGTTCTTCCCACCGAATATCGTATAGGCGTTAGCGACGTTCTCTGCCTGCATTCTAGGGCCGTTGAAGTCCATGCGTGGCCATGAATATTGTCTCAAAATGGCTTCGTACTGAGTCATCAGCCGAGCTTCGGTGTCCAGGAGATTATAGACAGGCTGGAGTATGCTCCTATACCTATCTTCAGGCCGGCCTACATCCCAATCCAGAGACGTAGCAGGCACGATAGGCTCGTAGGGCATAAATTCATATCCATGCTCGAAAGGTCCGAATACTATCTCGTTATCTATAAGAGCTGCGTACCAGGTATCATCCCAATATTCTCCGAACATTACCATGTCCGCACTGTTCTTTGAGAGTGGCTGCCATTCGGGGTAGAGTTTCTGGATGTCCCCTACAGAAGAATGATATTGTTCGATAACCCATTTAGGCCCCACCCTTGAGTCGTCCCATATCAAGTTCTCGGGGCTCACGTTCTTTACTGCGAAAGGAAACGATATATTCTTATCCTTATCGAATTTCTTGAGCGCGTCTTTGTAGTCGGCTTCGTTAGTGAAGTTGGTGAGGATAGGGGCGTCCGGCCACTGATCGCCATCCCACATGAACTTCAGAAACGAGATACCAAAGGATATTTCCTGGCGCACCGCCGTCTTCTTTACCTTCCCGTCTATGTGCATCCAAGCGCCCTGCAAGAACTTCTGGATACGCTCACTACGGTCCTTAGAACGAGGTGATGGGTCAGGGACCAGGATCGTGATGTTGTTTATGTCTATGTGATCGGCAGCAATGTTAATTAGCGCGTGTGCCGTCGCGGGCTTCACGGGGTCTATGCCCATATCGTTGGGTACGGGCACCGCATTGAGACCAAAATAATACTTCCGGGCCTTCGCACAGTTTGCATGGAAGGTCCGGTAGTGAAGAGAATAGGCTTTACGAAGGTCGGCGAGACTTGCTTGAGTTGGCTTGGGTCTCGTGGGCAAGATAGAGTTCTCGGTTGCCGTAGCGAACCCAGGGATAATCAGTTTTCCGGGATTCTCTGTGCTCTGAAGTACCATCTAGCGTGCTCCAAGGCGTTCTAGTTCTTCGTCAAGTTCTTGAATATCAGATTTGATTTCCTCAAGTTTATCGTATCTCCCGTATATGATATGTCTGAACCACATACGAGTGCCCGCAATAGATAATACAAGAAATAAAATAGGCCAGAATGCCCCCCAAAAGAACATTATGGTAGTTCCCTCACCCCAACTACTATAACCAGGCGGGGAGTCCCAAATTGATGACCCAAATATCTCAAACAATAATGTCGAGAAAAATAATATCGCCCAAACTATGCCATAGCCAATATAGTATGCTTCCCAGGTCATTTTTTACTCCGGGCAGGTTATACGTTCGTAGATGTTCCCACTTTGGCTTTGCTCGATAGTGGAGAAGAATGTCCAGTAGGAACCGTGATAGCCCGCACCGAATATATCCTCACAGACCCAGTGGTGCATCTGGTGAGCATTCTTGACTCCATGCCATAGATCATCAGGCAGCCCTACTGCTAAGACCCTATTCACCTCCAGGCCGCATGGGAAGGTGAAGGTGTCGTTGGACTCCCTCACGAACGAACATTGGTCCACGCCTATCTTGGTTCCGAGTTCTTGGGTCATACCGGTATCTCCAGTCCCGACTTTTCCCATCGTTCCTTCATTCTCTGACTTTTTCGGTCCTTCATCATCCTAGCACCCCAACTGTTGGAAAGACCATTGCCACCTGCCTCGTCTTGTGTGGGCATGTATCGTCCAATAGGCAGGCTTCCCGTCTGGGTTACGGGAACCGCGTCGTCACACACCCACAATGCCAGGGCCAGGGCCATCACCTCGTCGTCAAACTCACCCTGTGGAGCTTGAACCTTATATAGGCCATTGGACATCCTGATGAACTGGAAGGATCGGAGCTCTCTGATGAGGGTGTCGATCTGCGGGAAAGAGATGGTAGCTCGTTCGATGGCTACCTGTATGTTACCGAGTATCTTTTGTCGGTTCTCCCCCTGAAACTTGAACTCCTCGACTGCCAAGTTGGCTTCCGAGAGTTCCTGGTAGGCCATGATGCCACCCATGTTACTGGAGTCCACCATGATCCTGGAGAAGCCCCATTCTTCGTTCAGGGAGATGATATGGTCTCGCATGGAACTCCAGGGCGTCGAGTCCCACCTAAACCGGTTTACAACTTTCCTCTGGGTTGCGTCCATAATGGTTAGAATTGTCGCATCCTGGGATATGCCAATGTCCAGTCCCGCGACGTAAGTGGCTCCTGGCATGGGCTGGGTGAGGATGTCTCCCGAGACGCACCCATCGATGTTCTTGAAGAAACCGGCGTTCAACGAGAATTCGGCTAGGTACATCCTGCGCCATGCCGCCTCGGTCATGAACTCCTTGTCGCCCTCTACTTCTTTTTGCTCCTCTTCAGAAAGCAAAGGGTTTTGGTAAACAGTAAAGTGAAAGTATCTATGATTTTGGTTTGCTCGTCGCTGTGCAGCCATGCAGCCACGTCTAAACCAATGGTCCGGCCACATCGATGGGATTCCCTCGAACAAAGCTCGACCCATTCGTCCAGGGGAGCGGAGAGTAGGAATGAGCTTCTGAAAGGCTGCATCACTGATATCCTGACTTTCTGAGACCCATAGGTAATCGAGTCCAACTGTCTGTAGTCCATCGGGGTCGTGGGCGGACTTGACCTCTATGAGGCCCCATGCTCGCTCAGACGGCCCATACAGATAGATCATGCCGTCTGCCTGCTTGGTTTCCTTTATCCATTCGCTTGGCAAGAATTCCAGTATCTCGTGCCAGGGCTGGCGAGCCTGATTATAGTTGGGGGCCACCACCCAGGCGTGGAAGTGAGGAACCAGCGCATTGTCCCTCTTGCCACTACGAAAGAGGTCCACCCAGTCTAAGTAGGCGTTCTCTAGTTCACCAAGGCCCGTGCGGCCCTTGCCCCAGCGTCTGGCGGCTTCCAGCCACTTCTGCTTGACATTAGCCTTGTGGATTATCCTCTGCCCTGAATGGGGCTTATACCGAGGCTTAGCTTCCTGAAGTAGCATCGTCCTCATCCTCTTCTTCGGTTCGCCAAGTCTTGACACTCGCTAGGTCAACTAGGTTTCCCTGACGTGATGGGCCTTTGGACTCACGTACCTTACCCGTGAGAGTCCTAACTAGGCTCCGTAGCTCTTTGTGGTCTATCTCTCCGGTTATGGTGTCGATGGCGGTGCGAACGAGGGCTTTGGCGGTCAAGTCCATCTTTAGAAGAGAAAGTGCTGCCTCATGGGAAGTAAGCACGCGAATCCTGACAGCCCGAGGGAAGTACCTAGATGCCATTCTAGCGTTGTACCAATGTTTGTCTTTCCCAATGAACAGGGATGCTGCTACTCTGGTAGTGAAATGAGGGAAGGCAATTATAAATGCCTTGTCATAGTCTGTTAGGCTATCCCAGAGAGATTCCAGGGTCGTCTCGAAGGCCTGGTTGTCTAGCGTGGGATTATTCTCTGCTGTTGTAGGTCTCCCAACCCTAGCTGGCATATCTGATATACTCCAAGGGAATTTCCCCGATTATACACTACGGAAGGAAACGGTCATGACTACAAGGCAGCGGGCCACCAGTGTCAGCCCATTCGTGATAGAGATGTGGGACGGACCGAAGACGGTCGTGGTAAAGAACGGGGGCGTGATTGCCTACAGGGTCTATGGCGATGAAAATGCTCTCAAGACTGGATATTACGCCGCCCAGGCCAACCCACGTGAGTGGTGGAATATGTCTCCAAAAAACTTCGCGGGAAATGTCATCATCCCTGGATCTAAAAGCGAACCAATTGGAATGAGTCGTGAGGAGGTGGAGGCGATCCTCTCGAACGTGGACCACGAGCACTACTGGCGCAAGGACGATACTTGTCGGTGTGGGCTGTCTAAGGAGTAGTGCGACCGTACTGGTCTTCTAGTCGTACTATATCGTCTTCCGATAGAATAGAACCTGTCTGGAGCTCGATGACCACCACGTCGATTTCTCCGTTGTTTACTATCCGATGAGTCATTTCCTTCTCGACGGTATGAATAGCGCCGATCCCGAAATTGCCTCTGGCGTCTCCTGAAATCAGATAGCCGCTCCCTTGAACGAACATCCAGTGTTCCTGACGATGAAGATGGTATTGCAGGGAGATAGACTGTCCTGGGTGGATAACCAGCTTCTTTAGCAGCCAGCCCTCACCCTCGTCTAGTACCTCGCAGTAGCCCCAGGGACGACTTTCAGTGTGTGCCATCAGCCTTCTTCCTCGCTCGGTACTTCCGCATGTACTCTCTCATATATTCTCGCTTCCACTGCCCAGGAGAGGGGCTCTGCCGCTCCTCCCAGGCCTTCTGCTTGCGCATCCCCAAGGTAGTCCGCTTAGGATCGGGCAACCTCTCACTCGGAATAACGTCAACCTTCGGCCCAAAGAACTCCTTAGCCTCGCCCTCAATCGCTTTCGGCACAACAACAAAAGGCTTCTCAGGTTCAGGAAGAGCTCGTGGCTCTATCCTCTCGACAATAACCTCAGCCTTCTTCCCCTCCTGACACTGCCCATTGTAAGTGTGCCCCTGAGACGGGATAGGCTTACCGCATGCGTAGCATTCTAGCTTCATATCTTCTGAGAATCTCGCCAACGTTCAATAAAGCCCTTCCCATGTCCCTCATGCTCACCTAGCATACGAAACCAATTATCGAACCTTGCCCACCAAGACTTCTTAGGCAAAGGCTCGTACTCGAATTCCTCGCACTCAACTGATGGATAAAACCACTCGTATTCATTCATGGCCACACCAGGATGTATTCTCCGCTTAGCTTCTCTCCCGCATCGACAACAAGTTCTTCGGAAATACCCCCAACCAGGAGCGTAAGTGTGCCAGTAGTGTTTTTGAACTTTCATCATGACCTCTCCATCAGCAGGCTGAACCCAACTTACTTCTTCATATTCCAAATCCCTTGGCTTGGGTCTGAACGCTGAGCCTCAAAACTCTACCGCAGCAGCCCTCTACATAAGCAAGGATTACAGATCCAACCTGCAATGGTAAGAGTACCACAGAAGCTGTAAACGTACCAGTTAGAGTACCAGGAAATACGATTTCTCGTGTGAGGAGACACATACATATACAAAGGGGCCGCCACCCGCCAACCGGTCCGCTTGTGACAGAAACAGGAGTCCCGCGTACCTCTGACATGCCTGCGCGTGCCTTGGTAGCCTGCTGCACGGGGCAAGAG
>SDBT01001434.1_pt1 | contig 41917 bp, 66 predicted proteins | sample 2277101 | NCBI WGS metagenome assembly SDBT01 (sample SAMN10404973, study PRJNA504765) | marine sediment metagenome | isolation source: marine sediment core GS10_PC15, 103 cmbsf | place: Arctic Ocean: Southern Knipovich Ridge | collected 2010 | reverse complement strand
CCCATGAGGTTTGTGCCTGGAGAATTAGAGGATTTAAGGCATGAAAATAGACAATTAAAAGAAAAGATAAAAGCATTGGAGGAATAATGAAAATAAAAAAAGCAAGAATATTTGAACAAAGCGGAATGATTCAGATCATATATTTTGATAATAAAGAGAGATGGTCAAGAATAAGCGACGGAATAGATACTTATGACGATCTTTATATTAAAGACAATGAAACCACAAAAGAATTTTTAAAACGATTGAAAGATTTCGCTTGGAATAAATATTTGAAACCGATAAAAAACAGATTTGGAAAAATTCACAAAAGGTAAAAAAATGGAATGGTATTTTTACGTATTTGGACCGATCGCGATAATCGTCGCGGTCCTGGGGATCGTCGGGATAGTTTGGGTAATTTATTTTTTTGCTTGGATCGCGGTCGAGTGGATCCGTTGGCAGTTTACTTTAAGAAAACTAAAAAAGGGGTTAAAAAATGAAAAGAAAATTTGAACTAATAACCGCGGATTTTAAAAAGGGGGATCTCGTCCGATATATCCCGCACCACGCGAAGGGCGATTCGGGACATAAAGATTGTCAAAACGGCGTCGTCTCGTCAATAAACGATAAATTCGTGTTTGTCAAATATGACAACGGAATGTGTACAATGATCGACGGGGACGAACCTTATACCGCCGCGGCGACAAGTCCGTGGAATTTAAAACATCGGGCCAGGGTCCCCAGGGAGGGCGAATGACTTTCCAGGTCGGGGACCGGGTCGAGGTTGACTTAAAAGAGGTCCCGGAAAATGAGAGGAATTGTATTGTCGGAACGATCACTAAAATTTGGTTGAAATTTGCGAGAACTCCGAAATTCAGGCGAAAAATGATAACGGTCCATTTCGACGAGAATTATATAAAAAAAGGCGATCAACTTTGCGGAGGGATTGACGATATATCTTTGGAGGACCAATCAAAAATTGAAAAAATAGGGAGTATATATGAGAAAACAAAAAGAACATACCAACAAAAAAAGAATAAGCGATCGACGGGGGATTAAGGCCGATTTTACAAAAATGAAACGCTACGCGATAAGCGAAAAATGCGGGTCCTGCGAGACGTTTCTCGGGTTAAAGGGGGGTTACTCCGGAACCGGACTTTGCGGTCCGTGTTGCACCGGTGACGCGTCTACAATCGACGAATTTTGCGAGACTTGGTAAAACTTATTTCAGCGGAGGACAAATGATAAAATATGGCGATTTTGAGATTTGGATCGGGGAACCCTATCCGATTTTTATAACGATTAAAAACGGAGGCCCCGACCAGTTTATCCGTTTCCAACATTCCGAGATAATTGATCTCGAGGCGGCTATTAAAAGGATTAAAAAGGATTGCCGCTACAAATTACAACCGACTCACAAAAGGGAGGTTTAATGATTAACCAAAAGATTTTTATAAATGGCGAGATTATGGACCGGGCGCGGAAGGTTGCGAGCGAGCAAGCGAACTCATGGTCCGAAGCTCAGAGGCTTAAATACAGCCGGGACTTTGACAATAAAACGGTCGAGGGAAAATTCCAATCTCAATTAACCGGGATCCTCGCGGAAGTCGGTTTCTCAAAAATGCTTGAGATCCCGTTTAAATTTCCGGGCGGGACTTTTAAAAAAACCGCGGACGTTATTTTTCGAGATTGGACGATTGACGTTAAGGGGACCCACAGAAAAAACGGTCGTCTTATCGCGCACTTGAAAAAAACGGGCCTCAAGGATTTCGATATTTATGTTATATGCAGAGTCAATATCCCGTTCGTTATGTTTGGGGGATGGGCGTTCACTCCGGAATTTATCCACGAATCCCGGATCCTTAACCTGGGTCACGGCGACACTTATGTTTTTCCGAACGAGGACCTCCGGACCTGGGACGAAATAAGCGAGATCCCGTCCAGGAACGGGAAGTCGGACAAAACATATAAATTCCGATACGGGGACAAGGGGGGTTATAATGCGACGACTTGAATTTTTGGCGGCGGTCGGGACCGGGTTTTTATTTCCGTCCGTTATGATAAAAACCGAAAACGATTTAATCGTTCCGGATAAAAAACTCATAACCGGCGCCGGCCAGGGCGTCGATATGTTAATCCCCTGGGACGATAAATTTCTCCGTTTAAGGGATGTCCACGTTACGAAAATCAATCTCGAGGCGGAATTTCCTCCGTTGCTCGCTCTCGCGGACGGGGGTTATTTGAGTCCTCCCGGCGCGGGTCCTGTGTTTCGTCAAGCGACAATCGAGACTTTTTTCGAGGCCGCGGAAACGATAACCAAAAACGGGAGGGTCTTTAAATGAAAAAAGCAGACCGAGCGGACCTTTACGTCGACGCTCTTTATTTATGGGACGACCGAACACAGCTTTATAAACTAAGTGAGGAATGTGCGGAGTTAATAGTCGCGATTAACAATTTTTTAAAAAAGATCAAACTTGCAAACTTATACGACAAAACGGAGGCCGATCAAATAAAAAGCACCGGGGAGGCAGTTCAAAAAGGGCTTGAATTAATGGAGGAAATAGCAGACGTCGAAATAATGATCGAACAGGCAAGGCTTATGTGCGGAGACGGAAAAATTAATAAATTTAAGGATTTTAAATTAAATCGATTAAAGAACTTAATCGAAAAGGAAAAAAATGAGAAAAGCAGCTAGAACGGACTCGAATCAAAACGACATTGTAACCGCTTTCCGGGACAAAGGGGGTTATAATGCCTACGGCAGCTAGAACGGACTCGAATCAAAACGACATTGTAACCGCTCTCCGGGACCTGGGAGCGACAGTAAATATTACGTCCTCCCTGGGTGACGGCTTCCCGGATCTCGTCGTCTCGTTTCAGAATAGGTGGTTTTTGATCGAGATTAAGGACGGATCGAAAACTCCGAGCAGGCAAAATCTTACATCGGACGAGGCGGCGTTCCACGCAAAACAGCGGGCGCCGGTTTATATTGCCGACTCTCCACAGGACGCGCTTTTAATCGTTAATAATGAAGTTTTGCGGGGAAATAAAATGCTTGAATGGAAGGCGCGGCAGGCAAAATATATTGAGAGGGGGAGAAAGTGATCGACGAATTAATTAAAAAATGGGAGTCGGAATATCTCGCGATGAAAGATATAAACCACGACAAAGCGAAATATTGTTTAATGATCCTCGAGGATCTCGACAGGATTAAAAAACTTTCGGCTCAAACAATTAACTTATTTGGAGAGGCGGAATAAATGGAAAACCGACAAAATGATTTATTAATGATTGGCTTTATTTGTGTAATTATCGTCGTCGTTTTACTCGCTTTATTTTTCGCGATAAATGGCGGGGCGATTTAAGCGGGAGGCGCGGGCGAATGATAAAAGGATTTGAGACGCCGTTTCGATTATTGTTACTTTTTTGCCGTTGCGGGAGCCGGATATACCGTCCGGAGTCGAGATTCGAATTTCGGTGTAACGATTGCGGTTTCCGGGGAAAGATTGTAAAACGTCAACCTTTGGCGTTGTGGCCTCGCGTTTAAGCGACGATCGCCGGGGGGTCCTTATGATTGGACGCATAAAAAAAGGGGTCCACTACGGACCCCTCAGAGGCTCGATTATTTAAAAACCGTTGTCGCTCGGTGGAATATCCGGAGACCTGGGATCTCTCGCTTGCCGGCGCGAATGGCGTCCCGGACCTCGACCTCGTCGACTTTTTTAAAAATCTCGGGGACCTTGTTTTTGTCCAGGACCTCGAACGTCCAGGTTTTCGTAATATGTCCGGATCCGATCTTATTATCTTTCGGAGCGATCGAATCGACGACCGGGATCTCGTCGGAAACTTTATGTCCCCGGTCCTTATGCGAATCTTGTATTTTACGACGACGAATTTCCTCGCGCTCGCGCTTTTCGTTTTCCTCGCGGATCCGCGTTTCCTCTTTTGTATGCCATTCCGTAATTTTATCCGTCAATAGTTCTTTCGCCTCTTGGAACGGAGCTTTTAACCTCTTAAATAAATTATTCGCGGCGGTCAGGGCGTCGTTTAAGGGCCTCGTTATTTCGAGACGTTCGGCCTCGATCGTTTTTAATTGACCGTTAATAACGGTCCCGATCGCGGATCCAAATCCGACGTCGTCTTTTGTTTTAATCTCGAGTGATTTGACGATCGCGACTTGTTTTTTTGCGGATTTTTCCGTCGATTTCGCGTATGATCCATCGGGCGTCGGGACGACGAGGGTCATTGGTTTAATATTCCGAATTTCTGATTTTGCAACTCCCATGATTTCTCCAATCTTAAAAAGTTAAGGGTTATTATTTTAAATGCTCGATCCCGGCTTTTAAGCAAAACCGGATCGTTGCGGACTTAGAATCCAGTGAATATTTTTCCCGGATTAATTCGAGATCCGAATCGAGGGCCTCTTTATGGTCCGGGTTGACATAGACTTGAATAACGTAATTTTTACGCGCTTGTTGGCGAATCGTTACCATTTACTCGACCTCCCAAATTTTACGGTCGAAAAACAGACCGACATAATCAGACTCCCGCGGTAATTGCGAGACGATTTTGTCCTTAAATGTTTGATAATAATAACCCGCCGCCTCGACCCCGAGGAAATGGAGCAAAAGGGCAAAGGATAATTGAGCGGGTCCGGATCCGCCGTAGCCATATTCGAAACCGTCCGGGGAATGGTTAACAAACGCGAGGGAGTGGATCGGGTCGATCCGGGTCAATCCTCGGGCGAAAATCTCGACCTGGGTCGTCGGTCCCGGAGGCGATGTCCTCTCAACGACCGTAATCACTCCGGGAGCAGTAACAAGAGATCCTTTAATGAGGTCTCCCCGAATAATCTCGACAAAAATTAAACCGGGGATCTCTTGAATTCCCAGACACGATTTACATTGTAGCACCGGCTTTTTTAAACTCCCCAGGATCTTGCCGGTCTCGATCTCGGTTAAACTCCCGCACGCGGGACACGAATAAAAATTCCTTTTGCTTTCCATGATTTCTCCAATCTTGGTTAAATGATTAATTTTGTCCCGAAACGAGGGACCGTTTAATTTCGATCGCGCGATAATATTTCCGATCGATTCGTAAAACCGTTTTCGCGAGGGGCATTTCGGGGGAACTTTGCTCGACCATAACAAACATACGGCCTCCCAGGTTGGCTCCCAGGAACTCAGACGCGGATCCTTCGAACGTCCCGCGGCGATATTGGTCCCGCGCCAGTATTGGCAAGACCGAGTTAAAAACAAAGTCGAACGCGGCAAGGTTTTCGACTCCGAGAATTTCTCCCGCGTTTTCCGTTGTTAAAAGCTTCGGTTTAAAATCCATAATTTCTCCAATCGTTAAAGGTTTGTTGTATTAGTAGACAATATATAAACGTATACTAATAAAAGCAATAATATAATAATTAATTGCCTCCCGCTTAAACAGTTTTTATTTTCTCTTTAAATTTAAGGAACTCAATGACAAAAACTCGACGTCGATTTGTTCAAATTCAAAACCCCAAAACGAAAAATTTTGTCAAAATAGACCGGACCCTGGGGCGAATAATCGGCTACAAAAGGACGCCATTTAAAAACGTATTGGAAATAAAATACAAAACGGAGGAATAATGTCGGACAAAATAAAACACTTTATAATTAAAGATATGGACCTACGGGACCCGCGGGATCTTAAACCGGATCCGGATAACCCGAGGATAAATGTCCAGGCGGTCGACCGGTTGGTCGAAATAATTCAGATCCACGGATTCCAGGTCCCGGTTGATATCGACGAAAAAGATAATATAATTTGTGGTCACACCAGGATAAAAGCGGCTCTCGCGCTCGGGATTGGCCTCGTCGCGGTTAACGTTCGGAAAGGTTGGACGGAGGGGCAAAAAAAATCGTTCCGAATTGCTCACAACCGCGCGGGGGAGTTTTCCTTTTGGGACTTCCCGAAACTCAAAAACAACTTAATCGAGATCAAGAAAATCGGAGGGTCTCTTAACGGGACCGGATTCGACGCGTTCGCGAGAAAAAAGATAATCGATCCTCCGGATCCTCCCAAATCAAAAGAGGTCTCATTTACAGCAAAAACAAAAACGTTTAAATGTCCTCAATGTTCTCACGAATGGGAGGCTTAAAACGTGGAAAAGAAAAAAACGGATCCCGTTGTAAAACAACGGAGAAATAAAACGAAAAAACCGGGCGGTTCTACCGGGAAAGGCTTTAAATCCGGGGTCTCAGGTAATCCAAAGGGGAGACCGCGAAAAATTTATCATATTCCGGACCTTCTAATTAGAATCGGAAAAGAAAAGATCTCACAGCCGGAACTTTTAGAACAAGTAAAACAGCAATTCCCAGAGATTAAAGAGATCACGTATCAAGAGGCGGTTTTGCGAATGGTTTATTTATACGCGATCCAGGGCAAGGGTTGGGCCGTCGAATATATCGCGGAGCGGACAGAGGGGAAAGTCCCGCAACTAATAAACGTCATAGACGACCAGGAGGACCGGGACAAATTCAGGGAACTAACGTCAGAGGATTTATATAACCTAGCTAATGCAGTTGACCCGAAAACAGAAAAAACCGAAAAATAACGTCCCGGATTTAACGGACATCGATCGAAGTCGGACCGAATATTATTCCAGGGTAACGCTCGCGGAGCGTTCTTTTTGGAGTTATTGTCAATTCACGGACGGGAGCTTTTATCGAACGGACCGTCCCCACTTGGTCGAATTATGCGACGTTTTCGACCGGTTCCACGACGGGCGACTTTACAACGAGGACGGGGATCCATACCGGAAATTAATTGTCAATATGCCTCCGCGACACGGAAAAACGCGGACCTTGATAAATTATTGTATGTACGCGCTCGGGAGAGACAACGAGGAACGAATAATCGCGACGTCGTATAACGACGACACGGCGGGGGACTTCTCCCGATATACCAGGGACGGAATCGAGCGGATAAAAAACGACCCGTTCGATATTGTATTTAACGACGTTTTCCCTGGGACGAAAATCCGACGCGGACAAGCGAGTTATAATAAATGGGCCTTGGAGGGTCAACATTTTAATTACCTGGGAGCGGGGATCGGAGGATCCATAACCTCAAAAGGGGGATCCTTGATTATTGTCGACGATCCGGTCAAGGGCGCGGTCGAGGCTTACAATGCAAACGTTTTAGACAAGATTTGGTTATGGTATACGTCGACCTTAATGTCCAGGATCGAGGGAGGGGAGCCGCGCGAGATTATAGTTATGACCCGTTGGGCAAAGAAAGACATAATCGGGAGACTCCAGGACGACGAGGAATCCGACTTTAAAAAAGATTGGTACGTCCACAAAATCGAGGCTCGGGACGAGGAATCCGGGGTTATGTTATGCGAGGATCTCTTAACGGAAAAAAGGTATTTCGACACTAAAAAGAAAATGGACCGACCGATTTTCCGGGCCAATTATCACCAGGAGCCAATCGACATCCTGGGAGCTTTATATCAAAATTTCGAAGTTTACGACGACCTCCCGACGGACGACCAGGGGAGGGTCCTATTTAAAATAAAATCCGCCTATTGTGACAGCGCGGACACCGGGGACGATTGGTTATGTTTGATCGTTTACGGCGTTTATATGGACCGTATTTATATCTTGGATATTTACTATACTGGCGACGCGATGGAAGTCACAGAATTAAAAACGGCGGAGGTATTAGATAAAAACGAAGTTAATATTGCGCTTTTCGAAAGTAACGGAGCGGGGCGCGGATTTGCTCGAAATGTTCGACGGATTATGTATTCGGATTTAAAAACGAAACGGACCTCTTTTCGATGGTTTCATCAATCGTTTAATAAAGAGTCACGTATTTTTACATGGTCCGCATGGTTACAGGATAACGTTTTATTTCCTCGGGATTGGGGGAATCGTTGGTCTAAATTTCACGACGACGTTATGGGTTACACAAAAGAACAGCCGAAGCAAAACGACCGCGACGACGGTCCGGACGCGTTAACGGGAATCGCGGAGGAAATTAATAAAAAAATAAAACCAACAATTTTTAACACGAGGGTTTAATAATGGCAAATACAAGAGTATGGAGCGAGCAATCTATTATCGATTGGCTCCAAAGACAAAACAAGGAAATAACGTCCGGGATGTTCCGGGATCTTATCGAGGAACACGGCGAAAATCATCAGCGAATGAAAGATTTATATAAGGAATACACCGGGGACGGGGTCGAGATCTTATCGAAAAAATCAATCGTCGGGAGGCCAAATAATAAAATCCCGAATGATTTCCGGGGCGAAATTGTCGATCAAAAAGTCGGTTTTTCCTGGGGGAATCCGGTTTCGTATACAATCGACAAGGAAAAAAGATCAGACGCCGACGCGGAAAAATTCCAGGATTTTTTAAAGATTAACTCGATCGCGAATTTAGACGCGCGGACCGCGTCCAGGGGGGCCATTTGCGGAACCGCGTCCCGGTTATTGTATACGGACAAATCGAAAGTCCATCGGGTTATAAACGTCGAACCCTGGGAAGTTATTTACATTTACGATCAGTCGTTAACGGACTCCGTTGTTTATGCGCTCCGTTATTGGAATATGGAGAGGGTCTCAACGGAGGGGGTCCGGACAAATTTTATCCGGGTCGAATGGTACGACGAGACGACGGTCCATTATTTCACACAGGGAGACGACGGATTATTCGAACCGGACGACGCAAAAAAACAGGAACCCCACGGTTTTAAAAAAGTCCCACTCGTCGAATTCCCAAATAAAGAGGACCGACTATCCGATTTTGAGAAAGTCGGAAAACTTATCGACGCTTACGATTTAATTATCTCTTTTAATGTCGACGAACTCGAGGCTTTCCGAAACGCTTATCTGATTTTTACCGGGGACGTCGAGATCGACGATCAATTTATTACCGATATGAAACAAGCGGGGGGAACTTCTCTCCCGGATGGGGCCGAAGCGAAGTTTTTAACAAAGGACGTCAACGATCAATTCGTCGAGAATATGTTAAACAGGCTCGAGGAAAATATTTATCGATTTTCCAAAACGGTCAATATGTCGGACGAAAAATTCTCCGGAGACTCTCAATCCGGGGAGTCCCGAAAGTGGAAATTAAAATCTCTCTCAGACGACGCGTTAATTAAAGAAAGATACTTCGAGACCTCCGCGCGGAATATGTTTTCCGTCCTCGAGGACCTTTGGAATCTTGCGGGGATTAAAATCGAGGCGATGGATATCGACGCTCAGTTTACACAAAACCTCCCGCTCGATTTACTATATCACGCGGAGACGACCGGGAAATTAAAGGGGAATGTCTCAGAGAGAACCCGTCTCTCGTTATTGCCATTCGTCGAGGATCCGGACAAAGAACTCGAGGCGATAGATAAAGAGGCGGAGGCCATTCTCGAAATGGGGGAGACGATTAAAAATGTCAACAATCCAACAAGTGAATAAAAGACTCGAAAAACTTTCCGGGGATATGTTCGGGGTCGCGGAACACTTAACAAGGGGCCTCGAAAAAAAGATCCTTACGGAATACGCGCGGACGTTTATCGGGATTGAAAAAACGGTCATCGATTTATTCCGGAGGTACGACACTTTAACTCCCGGAGAAATGGCAAAATTCCATCGATGGGATAGGCTCCGGAAAGAATTACTTCTTGCGTCGGTTACGTTATTCGGATCCTCAAATCGGATTATAAATTCCTCGACACTTCAAAACATGGACCTGGGATATTATTCCGCCGGTTATATATTTGAGACGACTCTCGGGGTTAACCTGGGATTTCAAAAGATCAACACGAACGCGATTATTGCGAACGCCTCCCAGGATTTCGGTTTTATAAATTGGCGGGATAACAATCGGACCAACATAGCCAGGTATAATAAAAACGTCGAGACGACGATTAACCGGGGGATTATCCAGGGCCACAGCTTCGCGAAAATGTCCAGGGAGTTAAAAGAGGAAACCGTCAAGGCGTCCAGGGGGGCAAAACGGATTTTATGGACAGAATCTCACAGGGCATACGAGGCCGGGAATATGGTCGGGATTCTCAGGGTCGCAGACGCGGCACGAATGGAGGGGATCTCAATTATTAAATTTTGGATCGCGACTTTGGACGAGAGAACTCGAGAGGAACACGGCTCCGCAGACGGACAGGAACAACCGGTCGACAAAGATTTTTTCGTCGGAGGGGTTAATATGTCAGCTCCCGGATTATCCGGAGATCCGTCCCAGGACATTCATTGTAGATGCACAACCGGAACAAAAATAAAAAATATTCGATTCGTAAAACGGAGAGAACAATTATCCCGATCGAATATATCGTTTATGTCTTTTAGCGATTGGTCGGTCTCCCGAAAATTGCCAAAAGTCGCTTGACGAAATTACAATAACTTGGATCCGGGCATATTTTTAATATATTAATGGACAAAACTTTTGAGGAATAAACTTAAAAGGGTAAAAAAATGGCTGATTTAACGATTGACATAATCAAAAAATATTTCGCGGACAACGAAAACGACGACGCGGTGAAAGCTTATTTGTCGGATTTGCGGTCCGGATGGATCAAAACGGACGACGGTAAAAACTTTCTATTTACAGACGAGGGAAAAGTTTTATATCAGTCGGAGATTGATCGAGCGGTCTCAAAGGCAATCGACACGTATAAGGAAAAAACTCTCCCCGGACTTATTAAGGACGGCGTAACGGAAAAGATAAAGGAAACCAACCCGAAGGAAACCCCGGAACAAAAACAGATCCGAGAGCAAAACGAGAGAATAAATAACTTAGAGAATCGCGACAAATTAAATTTACTAAAAGACTATGTTTACAAAAAATTAACAGCCGATAAGCTTTCAGAATTTAATCCGGTCGCGGATTGGTTTACCGGAGACGACGAGGAAACCACAAAAGGGCGGATTGTACAGTTTAAATCCATCCTTGACGCTTACGTCTCCGCAAAAATTAAAGAGGCTTTTCCCTCTCGCGAGGTCGAGGGATCCAATCCATTGGATCCCAAAGCTCCCGGTTTTAAAAATCCATTTTCTCAAAAATATTTAAACTATACCGAGCAAGGTCGGATCGTTCGAGAGGACCCGAAGCTCGCTGAGAAATTGAAAGCTGAGGTAGAGAAAGAGAGTTAAAATATTATGGCAGCTACAAAAATTGCAGACGTAATCGTTCCGGAGGTTTTCAATCCTTATTTTATTCAGAGAACAAAAGAACTTGTCGAGTTATGGATGGGCGGAATTGTCAGCGCGAATCCCGCGTTTGACGCTCTCGCGACGCAAGGCGGGCGTATACTAAATATGCCGTACTGGGATGACTTAACCGGAGCGGACGAGGTTTTGTCCGATACTACACCGTTAACCGTCGGCGCGATCGTAGCGGGCCAGGACATCGCCGCTCTGTTTGCGAGGGGTCGCGCTCTTGGTGCAAATGATCTTGCCGGTGCGCTTGCCGGTGACGATCCAATGAGGGCGATTGGCGAACTCGTCGCAAGTTATTGGTTTCGTCAACATCAAGCTTTATTGCTCGCAATTTTGGTCGGAGTTTTCGCAGATAATATCGCGAATGATTCCGGGGATATGGTTAACGATATTTCGATCGCGGACGGCGACGCCTCGACCGCGGCGAATTGGATTTCCGCCGACGCGGTAGTCGACGCCGTTACGGGTACAATGGGCGACGCTTGGAAAGAGATAACCGCCATGGCTATGCACTCGACCGTATTTGCAACGCTCCAAAAAGCGCAGTCGATTATTTACGAAACCCCGGCGGAATCGCCGATCCGGATCCCGACTTATCTAAATAAGGTCGTTATTGTGGACGATACTTGTCCAAAGGTCGCGGGAGGTACTTCCGGATTTGTCTATACAACGTATTTTTTCGGACCCGGCGCGTTTGCATTGGGCGACGGTTCTCCGAAAGTCCCGTCCGAAACTGACCGGGATTCGTTACAGGGCGACGACATTCTCGTTACCAGGAAACACGTTGTTTTACATCCCCGCGGAATCGCTTTCCAGGATTCCTCAGTCGCGGGATCCTCTCCCACAAACGCCGAGGCTTTACTCGAGGCGAACTGGAATCGCGTTTGGGAGAGAAAAGCGATTCGATTAGCAGCTTTAAAGACTAACGCTTAAAAACTATTTTCTAACTTTTAGGGGATAGGATTTGAGTTTGAGAAATAATAATAAAATAGGCGGGACACGTTCAATCCGGACGGGACCGCCTATTTTTATTTATAGGGATGTCTAAAAATGGCAACAAAAACAACAAAAAAAGAACGGCCCAGGGCGACCCGGAGGTCTCCCAGGTCGGCGGATCCGGTTAACGTACAGATCCAAAAAGCGGATAACGGATATATCGTCCGGAGGGATTCCGGATTAAAATCGAAAATTAAAATTGCAAAAACAAAAACCGAAGCGAAAAAAATAGCTAATGATTTTTTAGGGGTTTAAAATGTTGAAAGTAGATAAGGAAAAACTCGAGATCCGGGAACACCGGGAGAGAGAAAACTCGATCGTCGTACACAGATTTAAAACGATGGACGATCTTAATCATAAACTAAAAATATTGGAGGGAGAGACAATGACAATCACAGGATTTAATCGCCGTCGGCGAATGGAGGCTCAAGGAAAGGTCGGAGGGGATATGTCGAAATTGAAAATGATCGACCTCAGAAACCGGGCGACCTCGCTCGGGATTACGGTCCCGCCGGGGGTCAAATCAAAGAAAGATTTAATCGCCTTAATTGAGGCGGAGGGATAGAAAATGATTTTAAAAGTCGACGATTTAAAAAAGATGCTCGGGATTACAACCGCGACCGAGGGCGATAACTCTCAGATTAACGCGTTACTCCCGATCGTCCAGGACCTCGTTTTTGATTATCTAAATAATCTGTTTTTAAATTCCGAGGTTTATTCATCGTCGAGCGCGATATCGTTCGCGGCTCCCGTCTCCGGGGTTAACTCTAAAATAACCGGGGCGGGAGAAACTTTTATCACGGAGGGGTTTTTCAAGGACGCGGATTTCGTCGTCGCGGGATCCTTAACTAACGACGGGATTTATCGAATTAACGCGCTCTCCGAGACCGAGATCACACTCGACGGGGACACTATTTTAAAAACGGAGGCGGTCGGAGAAACGGTCCTCGTTCAACGAATGGACGTCCCGGATCCGATCAAGCTATTAATGGCGAAAATGGTCGGACAAGATTTAAAAAAATCAATGTCAGCAACAGCGGAAAAAGAGTCGGAAAAAGTCGGCGATTATTCCGTCAAATATTCAACCTCAAGCGGAAAACTCGCGGGTTATTCAGAGGATATCGAGAGAATCCTCAGAGTTTATCGCAAACCAAAATATGTAAAGGCTCTCTAAATGCTATCAGAATATTTTACGACTTCAATGTCGATATTTAACCCCAACCAGGAACGAGACTCCGGAGGCGCGGTCCTAAATACCAGGGTCGCGAATGGAACCGTCCTGGGACATTTATATTCCGCCGGCGCGAGCGAGATCGACCAGGCGATCGGTCCGCAGGATAAAGAGAGGGTTATCGGGGAGCGATTTTATAGATTTTTATGTCCGAGCGATTCCGCGGTCTCCGAAAAAGACATCCTCGGGATTGCGACAACCGAATTCGATTTCGGGAATAACGATCTCCTGGGTTTCGACCACGATTTCAAGGATCCGACGCCGGCGAATAATTACACCTTCGCGGCGGCGAACGCGATCCACGCGGACACCTTTCAAAACCGAAAAGACGTACTCGACTTCGAATCGAATACGATTAACACTTATCCAGGGATTTTTAATAATCACGAACTTTCGTTCGCGTCCGGGGTCCTCGTTATGTTAAGGGGGGAGTTTTACTTTCCCTCGACAAATCCAGGGGTTATCGCTCCGAAATTTCAGAAACCGGACTCGTCTTATAACTGGGTCAAAAACGAGGTCGTCGATAAATGGGTCGTTATCGAGTACACGTTTACCACAACCTCGACCGTCTCCGGATATAAATTGACCTTGCAATTCGGGAACAACCTAGGGACAGAGATTATCGCGAATGGCGAAAAGGTTTTTATAAATAAATTCGAGGCGGGAATCGCGTCCGTTAAATTCGATTTATATGATATTATAGGGATCCGGGAGCGATTAACTGGCGATAATGCACACCTCGAGACCCACTTAAAACGGAGGATTTAATATGGCAAAGGACCCGCCGATAAAATCGTCGTTCCATCATCACGTAATTATAACCGCGAAATTCCAGGAAAACACAATAACGCGGCGCTTAAAAGGAATCAAAATCGAGGATCCGGAACGGGACGAGGATCATCCCAGGAACCGGGAGAAAAAATAAAATGAGTCGATTTAAACGGAGCAAAGGTATTTTTAAAAAATTGGATAACGACACCTCCGATCGATTGGAACTTGTCGGGGCCTTTGTAGCGACAGCGGCGAAGTTATTCGCGGCGGTTGATACCGGGAAAATGCGATCGACAATATACCACGAAGTAATCGACAGCGGGAAAGCGGTCCGGGTTGGGGCCTCGGCGGAATATTCGGTTTTTGTCGAATTCGGAACAAGATTCGCGCCGGCTCAACCGTTTTTATTCCCGGCGGTCGCAAATAATAAAAACTCAATTTTGTCAATTATGGGGGGCCGTTAAATGGAGACGGAGATCCGCGAGGCGATTAATAATTATACGATGGAGTCGGATTTTATCGACGAGAGCAACTTTTTTTGGACCCAGGCTCCCCAGGGTCTCGACGTTACTTATGTCGTCGCGTCGATAAATTCCAATCCGACGAGCCGGGACTCACAAAAAGAATACGACGAATATTTTATAAACTTTTCGATTTTTGGGAAAGTCCTCTCCGAGATCGAGACATTCGAGGCGGAAATAAAAACATTATATTCCGGATCCTTGACGGCGTTCCAGGCTCTTTTATCGACTTATACGGTCGCGGGTTGGCGGCGCGTTTCCGGAGCTAGTATAAAACAGGACGACGTTTTTTTCCACAACGTCGTAATTATACAGATCGAGGTTTATTTAACGTAATGCCAAAACAGGCCTTAACATACGGGACCATGGTCCACAACTCGACAATATACGGGTTTATCGATATCGGGATTTCCAATCGTCGGACTTATTTCCCGGTCCCGGACACTAATTTAAATAAACAGATCCTCGTCGGGCGCCAGACCGTGAGTTTTAAGGCGGTTATCCTCGCAAACAGCGAAAACAGCCTCGTCCGGGATCGAGTCGCAACAAATATCGATATTCAATTCGGAGGGGAGCGTTACTCCGGAGTCGGGTTTATAACCGCGGTCGAGCAAGCGGGGGTCCTCGACGGTCATATTGTTTTTAACGTTGCGGGGCAATTCTCAGAGGACACGTTCCCGGATATGGTTATTAATCAACCGACGATTTCCGTCGCGGGATCGGTTTTCGGGCCGTTTGTTGTACAGCCGTCTATCATTATGACACCGGGGGAGATCGTCGCTCTGACGGCGACCCAGGGGCCACAAATAAGTATTCTCGGGGATCTCGTTGCTCCGGTCCCGATTGGATCGTTTACAGACGTTTTCGCTCCCTCTTTTTGGATCGGATTTTTCCGCGCGGATTGGTGCGTCGATTTGGACGGATGGGCGGAGGGATTCGGACTCGAGGGCCGTTGGGAATTTTTACCGGCGACAATCGTTAACGAGGTTTTATGTAATCTCAGGATGCAGAGAATAGATCCGGATTTTAACGCGGGATATTTATTCCAAATGGTCCCGGAGCTTGAATTTTTGGACCGATTTATTATAGAATACGATTATTATTGTTTGGTTACATCCAATCCGGACGAATTCCGGGTTTATGGGACCGACGAACTCGGATCCCCGGCGGTTGTTCTCAATTCGATAACTCCAATAAACGACGCGGCTTGGCACTCCGTAAAAATCGACGTTAATCCTCCGACCCAGGCTTTCCACGGCGTCGGGATAATGCCGATCGCGCTCTCCGGGTTGGGACACACTTTTTATATAAATAATTTCCGGATCCTCCGGGGAGACCTCGCTCCGATATTTATTATCCCGGCGGACGTTAACTCCGTAGCATCAACATTTAACCCATCGACCGCGACCGTCGAATTATATACAATCGGATCGACCGGGGCCGATTATACGACCGTTTCGGGGTTTTTACAGGACCATAATACAAGAGACCTCGTCGCGGAGGGGGTAATTATAAAAGGGACGTTTATAACGGACGTCGGCGCGAACGCGGAGGGGGTTTCCATGGCCTCCGCTACAATGGACGAAAATCATTATTTTTGGATCGACGGCGCGGGATTTAAAGTGACTTATTTAGCAACTTTACCGCCGACATTTGGAGAGGTATTATATAATATTACATTCGTCTCGATCGTTATTGAGAATCTCGAGATTGACCTCGGTTTTAATTCCAGGGGCGGGATCGCGTTAATTTCCGGGGTTTTTCACCGGGTTAATAATTGCACGATTCACAACTCCGGGAACGGGGTCGCGACTCCGGTTTATGGCCTCCGCTCAAACAGCGCGACGGGAAAAGTACAGTTTTATAATAATTTTATTTACGATTTTCCGACAGTCGACGGGGGGATTTACGGGATCCGGGTCCAGGGAACGCCGACCTCGTCACTCGTCGCAAATAATACGGTCCATATTGACGGGACCGACTTTGATACAACGATCGGGATCGAAGTTATCCCCACAACGGAGGTATATAACAACGCCTCCGCCATTGAGCCAGGGAACGCCTCTCCGGTCGTCGAGGATTGTTTCTCCGGGACTCCGACGACGGCCTCGAACAATGCGTCGACCGACGCGACGGCTCCCGGAGGCGACTCGCATATTAACCAGGTTTTAACCGATTTATTCCAGGACCCAGGTTCCGACGATTACGATCCCAAAGTCCTGGGAAACTTATTCGACAAGGGGATCCCGATAAATGGCTTTAATACCGACGTAATCGGGTCCTTACGGCCTCAAATCGAGGAATGGGACATCGGAGCGATCGAGAGGCTCGTCGTCCTCGAGGAATACACAATCGGGACCGGCGGCGATTATGCAACGATCCAGGCTTTTGTTGCGGCTCACTCGGCGCGGGACTTTTTGGACCTGGGGATTATTGTTAAAGGGACATTAATATCGGACCTCAATTTAACCTCGGGGATAAGTTTTTCCGGGGCAGATTCGACGAGCCGCGTTTGTTATTGGTGGATCGATGGGGACGGTTACGTTTTAACGGCGAATTATACATCAGCCGCGATAACGCTTTTCGCGGACGACAATTCTTGTCACATTGAGAATATTGTTTTTGATATGAATAATAACGAATTCGGAATCGCGCCACTCATATTCCAAAACTCAGATTTTGCGCAGGCCAATAATTGTATTATAAAAAACGCGGACGTTCGGTTTGGGGTCTCTTTTATTGCCGCGGGAGACGAACTTAATATTTTTAATTTTTTCAATAATTTAATTTATGATTCGGTTTTTGATTCGGTCGGGGCAAGTGGGATTATCTCAACGGCGACCGTCCTCGATTCAAATATATTTAATAACACGTTCGACAATCTCGACAATCCGTCGGGATTTTTAGCTGTTTTCGATTTAAATGAAAATTTAAGCAACGTCGGGGAATGTCGGAATAATATATCTGTCCGGGGATCCGCGTCCGGGACTTTTTTTGATTTTGTGGTCGGAGGACAATTCGTCTCGACGAATAACGTCTCCGAGGACACAAGCGCCCCAGGAACGAATTCCCATATTAACCAAATCGCCGCGGACTTATTCGAGGACATCACAAACGACAATTATATTCCTAAAATTACGGGAAATTTATTTGACCTGGGGATCCCCGAGGCTCTCGTCCAGGACGACGTTTTTTCGGTCCCGAGACCCCAGGACACCGCGAACGATATCGGGGCGGTCGAGAAAATTCAGAGTCTTTCGTTCGACGGGGATGATTGGTATGATACTCCGCTCCCGAGCGACGCACAAATAAACGGCGATTGGTTTTTTGAGTGTTTTTATTTCCGTCCGACATCGGCGAGCGGGGTTGGACATATATTCTCGATCGGAGATTTACTCGGGAACACTCTCGCGGCAATATCGATAAATGTTGGAATAACCGGGGCCGTCTCTTTTAATATAATAAACGACGCGGACGACGACTCGTTAACTCTAACGGTCTCGGGGGACTTGCCGGCGGATAAATGGACGAAAATATCAGTCACGAAAACGGGATCCTCACTTGTTTTAAGGGTCGGATCCGGATCGGACTCCGGGACTATCCCGACCGGGACGTTTTCAAATTTTGACGTCGCGACTTTTGGAGCTTTGAGACATATTTTCCACGTAGGCGACGCGGACCCGTTCGAGATCTTGGTAAATGGGGCGAGGGTCTCGAACGTTCGGTCCGATTGGTGGATCCTGGGGCAAATGTCGACGACTAACGTCACAATGACCCCGGCGGACTATGGAGACGAGGTCGCGGACGTAGTTAACGACGGCTCCCTGGGAGGCTTTTTCAGACAAACAGTCGCGGCGGATAGGGCGGAGAAATTATGAGCAAACAGGTTTTAAAAGCGGGGTCGATCGTTCTTAACGGTCAATCTCTGGGACTTCTCGACGTTGCGGTCATAGATTCACCGACAAAACTCGACGTCTCGGACACGGCAAACAATAACGAGATTTTAATCGGGCGGGAAAATTGGGGGTTTACGGCGACAGCAATAAAAAACGATTCCCAAATAATAACCCCGACAACGTCAGCCGCCGGGGAGGAAATTGTAATAACTTTTGGGTCCGAATGTTGGTACGGGACCGGCTTTGTAACGTCGATCGAATTATCCGGAACGTTGGACGACAAAGTTATTTTTAAAATCCAGGGCGAATTTATCGCGACGTCGTATCACATCGCCTCAAATATGAACATGGTCCTCGAGGGCGGAGGGGCCTCCGGAGTCCCGGACGGATGGGGTTTTGTTCCCGCGGGCGGGGGCGTTTCGTCAATAAAAAGCGACGACAAAAAGGGCCGACATTGGTTTATCGATACGATAACCGTCGGGACCGTTAAAACCCACGAAAATATAACAATTCCGACCGGCGTTCAACATGGAATTGCGATCGTTTACGAGGGAATAAATTTGGCGACGGCTCAAGTCGGTTTCGAGGCCGGGGCCGGGACAAATTACAGTATAACACCTCCGGACACGGAGCCAAATGTCAACGTTTGGACTCAGCTCCATACCGGAGCCGCGGGAGAGGATCGGTTTTACGTTGTCGAGACGAATTCCGGGGGCGGCGCGGCGTTTAAATTATTTAGTATAAATTTTGGCAGAGTTTTAAAATCAATCACATAAAAAAACGGAGGGTTTCACCATGGCAAAGGTAGTAATGACAACCGGCGATTTCACTTATAATTCGGTAGTATACGGGGTGACGTCAATGGAGGCGACAAAGGTCGCGGAGGAAGTCGATTTAACAGACACCGCGACAAGCGGCAACGAGCGAGAATATCTCGGGGGCCGTCAAGAGAGGACCGTAAATATTGAAATGTGGAAAGACGTAACTTTGATCGATCCGCCTCTCGGGGTTGCGAACGCCGCGGATCTCGATTTTGAAGGTTTCTCTTATTCCGGGCAAATGGTTTTGCTCGAAGTAAATATGTCCGCACAAATCGACAACGGCGTAATTTTAAACGTCGTCGGGCGATTCAGCGGAACGGTCACAGAAACACCGGCTCCATAAATTAGAGGGTTGAATAATGGCGAAAGAGGTTTTTTTATCAGGGTTTATCGACCTGGGAGTTACTCGTTTTCACTTGACGAATTTGTCATATAGCGAACAACACGATTTAATCAAGGTCTCGGACCTCTCGACTCCGCTCGGAATTACGGACTATGAAAAGGACAAGGTCCAGGTCCATTTTACGGCGGAGGCTTGGTTAAACGTCTCGACAGTTCTCCCGGCGAGGGGAGACGTCCTCGCGCTCGTCCTCGATTTCGAGGGTTTACAGATGGACGGGGACGGGCGGATCTCGGGAGTTACGATCGACGCGGTTTTCGATACGGTTATGAGGGTCGCGTTTACGGGCGTTTTTATAGAGGCGGTTAATATTACATACGTCGGGAGTTAATTGATTAAGCCAAAAAAAATAACTTTGGAATTTCTCGGGGAGGACGTTGTTTTTACCGAGAGGTCCGCGCGACAAGTTTTCGCGGCGGTCGATGATACGGAGAAAGGATTCGACCAGGGGGAAAATTATCGCCGGGCAATTTTTATGTACGCGCTCACAATTTCGGATTGCGCGAAACCGTATATCGACGGACTCCCATTTTTTAAAAAACGAAATTTGAATCGGAAACTATCACCGAAAAATATTATTCGGGAAATGCCTCCGAGAGTAATTTCGGAATTTACGCTCCATTTATTAAAAGAACTTGAGGGGCTTGTTTTAGACGCACCGGTCGAAAAAAAAAAGGATCAAAACCTCTCGAACTCTCCGAGCTCGTCGCTCGTTGTTTAGTCGCTCACATTTTCCGGATCCCGGTCGACGAGGTCGAGGATTTACCGATTACGGCTTATCAGGATCTTGTCGGTCAGGCGGTTAACATTGGAGGGTTTCTCGGGACCGGACACCTTGAACCCCAGGATCCGAAGGCAAAACGGGCCGTTTTACTTGCAACGCTCGAACATTTTCGAAAAAAAGGAATCATAAAATAATGGCGGACAAATACGGCGAACTATTTATTGAGTTAACCGCGGACAACCGGGAGCTCCGGGCGCAACTGAAAAAAATGGAGGGGGATTTCAAGTCGACCGCGGCTAAAAACGAGAAAAATTTCGCGTCCTCTTTTAAGCGGATCGGGAAAAATATGTTAATCGCTTTTGGATTGACCGGGGTAATTACCGGGTTAATTCGATCGGTAAAAGGGGCGATCGACAATTTCCGTCAGTTTGAAAAAGCGATGAAAAGTGTAAATACGATTACTCGGCAATCGAACCGGGAATTTAGGCGAATGTCTAAAGAGGTCCGGGACCTCGCCGGCAAGGTCGGAGCGGACGCGGTCGACCTCGCGGACGGACTTTATCAAGCGGTCTCCGCGGGTATTGACGCCGGGAAAGCGATGGAATTCCTCGGGGTTGCGGCTCGCGCGGCTCAAGCGGGTTTATCCTCGACAGAAACCGCGGTCGACGGAATTACAACGATTATAAATGCCTGGGGCCTCTCGGTCGAGGACGCGACAAAAGTCGCGGACGTTATGTTTAAAACGGTCGAACGTGGTAAAACAAATTTCGAACAACTCTCCGCCTCAATGTCCGTTGTCGCGGGAATCGCGGCTAGCTCCGGAATCGCTTTCGAACAAATAACCGCGGCGATCGCAACGCTTACAAAACAGGGGGTCCCGACGACCCAGGCGGTTACACAGATCCGCGCGGCTATTATCGCACTAAATGAACAACTCGGGGACGGTTGGGCGGAGACGTTAACGCTCGGGGAGGCGTTCGAGGTTATGACAAAAAAGGTCGGCGGATCTCAGTCGGCTTTAAAAACACTCGTCGGACGGGTCGAGGGGGTAAATGCGATCCTGGGGTTAACCGGGAAAAACGCAAAAGGCGCGACGGACGATCTCGTCGCGATGTCTAACTCAAGCGGGGCGGCGATGGCAGCTTTTTCAGAACAAATGACCGCGGTCGACAAATCATTTACTAAATTTGCGGGCGATTGGACGTCCTGGGTTTTGAGCATAACGGACAAATTCACTCCCGCGGTCGAGGTCGTTATAAGCGGTCTCCGATCGATCGCGGAGGAACTCGGGATTTTTGACTCGTCCTCTCAGTTTACAGCCGGCGCTGTAATTAAAAAACTTGAGGCTCAAGGGGCCTCCGTGGACTCGCTCCGGGGCGCGTACATGAAATATATTAGCACTCTAAAAAACGAGGCGACAATCCTCGCGAAAAGCATTGGATTGACCGGGGACCTTGAAAAAGGGGACATCGAAAAACAAAAAACAATTTTACTCGAGAGGGTCCTCCGTTTAAACAAAGAAATATCCGAACACGAACTAATCGCCGCCGACGCGGGAGAGTTAACGCTCGAAAAAATGAAACGTCAGGTCATAGCAAAGGAATTTGTAATCGAGGCAACAAACAAAGAAATAAAAGCGATGGAGGATCTCTTATCCATTTACGACGACGCTCAAGCGACACTTGAGAAAATGAAGGGAACGGCGGAGGCGATCACTCCGCCAGGGGGGAAAACCGGAGCGGGCGGCGACCTCACAAAATTTCAAGCGGCGTCGGCTCCGGACTTAGAGGACGTCGAAAGGCTCGATTTCGGAGGGTTAACCAAAAAACAGCGGGATATTTTAAAAGCGATGTCGGACCAATACGGGACCGAGGTCGATAAAATCGCGGAATCGACGGAGCAAACGGGCCAGGCTCTCACGACTCAATGGGAGAAAATCGGAGCGGCGGTGACGACGTCTCTCGTTGCGGGAGGGGTTATGTCGATATGGCAAGAAATAACCGCGAACGCTCGACAATCCGCGAACGCGATCGAGAGGGTATTTTTAAACGCGGTCGATTCAATAGTCGCAGAATTGGGGAGGCTTGCCGCGACGGAACTTTTGAGTTTATTACCAGGGGGGAGTTTAATATCGGCTTTATTCGGAAAATCCGGAGGTAAATTCCAGGGACCGGACTCCGGGCCAAAAAAGAAAATGCAATCCGGAGGCGGATTTAATGTCCCGTATGGTTTCCAGAATGACAAATATCCGATCCTGGTCGAGTCTGGGGAGACGGTTAACGTCGCGTCCAGGGGTAAAACCTCAATGCAAGAAAGTTTGCTCACGGACTTAATAGGGCGGGTCGAGGCGTTAAATACAAATTTGATATCCGGAGCCGCGGGGTCCCAGGGAGCGCAAAACATAAATATCGGGATCCAGGGGGATATAAAAGGACGGGACATAAAATTAAGTTATGATAAAAGCGATCGCCTCGCAAAAAGGTATAAATAATTATGGATCACATTTACACATTCCCGATTGACAATTTAGACTCGTCGACAACGATACAACTTATTTTAAAAATCCAGTTTGCACCGTCCGGGTCCGATGTCAATTTTACCGCCTCGACCGAGAACGTTTGGGTCAATGCTTATGGGCGTTTAAAATGGGAATATAATTTCGACGATCAATTTGTAACGCCGGGGACCTTGAGTTTACAGATCGCGGATCCGGACGAGAAATTATCGGTTTATTTTTTCGACCGGTCCGGGACTTATACAAACGTCGAGATTCACAATTCAAGGGTCGAGCTTAATCTCGGAGGATCTCTCGAATTCAGCGGAACAATTATCGCCGATACGGTCGATTTTGACCAGGGGACCAAATTATTATCGTTTTCCGTCGCGAGCGTTTCCGAGGTAATTAATAACCAGGTTTTAATTTTGGATGATAATACCGCGGTTAATCCATTTAGTTATACAAACAATTCCTCGGTCGGGACGAACGCCGGGACGGATCCGTTATTCACGGAGGTAATAAAAAACATTTTCGAGCTAGTTAACTCGTCGATCGCTCTCCGGTTTTATCACACTTGGCAATTTAAAACGGTTAACTCGGACCCGAGTTATAATGTCCCGCTTACGGCTTTGCATTATAATCCTTTTGAGATCGCATTTTGGACCGCGAGGACCCCAAAAACCGCCGGCGATTTATTACGGCGACTCGCGTTCGATTTCCATTGTTACTCCGGATTGATTAACCGGGATAACGCATTTTTTAAACAGCTTTTTGTTTATGAAAGCGGTTACACGTTTACTCCGGACGTCCTCGATATAAAGCGGCGGATCGCTTATCCCCATTATGAATTTATCCGGATTGAAACGGGCGACGGATCCGACGAGGAACAAGCGGAGCGGGGGGTCGAGGCAAACGCGGGGGTCGGCTCGAAATTCGTTAAGGCCGACTCGAATTTATATACGTTTACGGAGGTCGGTTTCGGTTATTTCTCGACTTTATGGGAGGACACGCCTCCGGACGAGGTCCTGGGGATTGACGATCCGGAAAACGGATTTAACCGCGATAAACATATTGATTTACTCGCGGATAATATAAACAACTGGAGAAAATTTCACCGGCTCAATCATTTAGTCACAGAGTATAAGTTAAACGGGGTTTCCGGGATCGATATTAACCGGGATTTTACATATAATTCGATCGAACATAATACATTATTCGTCGAGAAAAATTTCGACGAAGTTACGACAATCGTTCACGGTATAGAATTGAGGTAAAATTATGGCTTCACATTTTGGGGCGGATAGAGTCCCCATGATCCATCACGGGGCATTTGACCAGGATCTCGACGATTGCGTCGTCTTAATCGACGAACCGGTCCCGGACGTCGTCCAACATATATCGCCGATAAATGGACACCGGACGACAATCGTCCGCGGTTATCATTGGATTTTCGAGGCTCGTCTAAATTTTTGGAAAACCGGGACCTTATTCGATTTCGAGTTTTGGCTCTCGGAGGTCGGAGAGACGGGACACCGGATCCGGAGATTTGGGGACGACGATTATATACAATCCCCGGCGGGGGCCGACGTTTTTTTTACTTTGGTTTTAGCAAAACCGGCGTTTTTAACCAATAGCCGGGACAAAGATACTTTAATATTACGATGGGAATCGAACGATTACGTCGGGATCCACAATAACGTCGTACCGGTATAAACGAAAGGGTAAAAAAGTAAAAAAGACTTATTTCCTTTTTTACTTTTATCATAAAGGGGAAAAAATGACAGAAATTTTACGGTCTTTATTCGGTTACTGGGAAGTTTGGCATATTGTACTGGCGACTTGGCTATTTATGGCGATTTATTTCGCGCGGTTTCCATTTAATTATTATTGGAAATTGATTAACCGGAGGCCATTTAAACAATTAACATTTTTAACGGTCCTCGCGATCGCGGTTATATGGGAGGTCCTGGAGTCTCAATGGAATACACAATCTTATCCAAATGTAAAAGCTTTTGTTCTAAATTCTTACAAAGATTTACTTGCCGCGGTCGTCGGATCTCTCGCCGGCCTCGCGTTAACCCCGAAGGACAAAACGGGATGATTGATTTTGATTATGCCTCCCCGAATTACTCGGAACGTCAGCTCGAATGTGATACGATTTTATTACATCACACCGCGGGGTCCCATCCAGGTTGCACAAAATGGTTATCTATGAAACGCTCCGGGGTTTCGGCTCACTATGTTATAACCAGGTGGGGGACGATTTACAGTTTGGTCCCGGTCGGTAAAAAAGCTTGGCACGCGGGCCGGGGGGCGTTCGATTTAAACGAGGACGGGACCGTCTCGAAGGACGAGAGGGATTGGAACTCCCGGTCGATTGGGATTGAACTTGAGAGTTACGCGATCGTCGGGTTTCAATATACGGACGTCCAATTAACAACGCTCGACGCGGTTGTCGCTTATTTAATCCGGACCCAGGGGATAACGTCCGTCCTGGGACATAAAGAGATCGCACCGGAGCGGAAAGTCGACCCATTAAATTTTGATATGGACGAATACAGAGAAAGGTTTTCCGGATGGATCAAGACGTTAAAAAAAATTTAGTTGTTTTCGTCCTTGTCGTTTTTCTTTTGGCGTGGATGGACGTTTTTAACTTTGTCGTCCCGCACAATTCGGGATTTTTTTCGTTGACTTACGGAGACGACTTCCCGATCCGGTTCGATATTTGGCATTTGTTAAAAGTCCTCGTCCTGGGATTGATTTTATTCGGGCAAAACAAATTTAAGGGTCGCGATTATTTCTTTTTTTATTTAATCGGAGCGGTCCTCGCTTTTGTAATTCAAATAATTTTATATAATTGGTTATTAAAAGAACTCATTAACAAAACGGAGGTATTACCATGAGTAAGAAAAAAGTAATTTTATTACTTGTTGGATTAATGACGATTTTTTTCGCGGGCGTTTTAATCGCTCAAGAGACCGGAGGGGAGCTCCCGATCGGGATTGATTGGACGAAATTCGGCGTTTCGACAGGGGTTATCGCGGTAATTATTACGATCGTCCAGTTTACAAAACAATGGATCCCGGCGAAAGTGGTCGTTTTCGTTCCGATGGTTTTAGCGGCGATCGCTTTTTTTATCGTCGGAGGCGATCAGCCGAAAGAAAATGTCTTTTATTGGGCGGCGGCGGCGGGTTATTTATGGAAAATGGCGAACGTCATAACCCCGGCTAATATTTTAAAATCGAAGCAATAGCCGGGCGGCAAAAAACAATAAATTAAAATAATAATTAAATAAATGGAGGTGTTTCAATGGCGGGATGGACTAATAAAGGCAAATTTGAGGTAATGGGTCAATGGTTTCGAACGACCACAAAACCCACGAATTTGTATATCGCATTATTTACATCGGCGGTCGCTCCGATTGCAGATACGAACACGTTTTCGGAGTTAACCCAGATCGCGACCGGGAACGGTTATGCGACGGGCGGAATACAGCTCAGTTTTAACGCGACAGATTGGGATGTTTGGACGGAGGATGACGGTAACGACCGCGCTTTTGTTCAATTAAAGGATATCACTTGGAGCGCGTCAAGTGGGCCAATCCCCGCGTCGGGAGGCGGCGCACGTTGGGCCGTCCTAACAGACGACAACGGGACCGAGGGATCTCGGTTGGTTTATTTTTATTTCGATCTTGTCTCCGATCGTCAGGTCTCAGACGGTCAGGATCTAACCTTGCAAGATTGCGAGATCCGTTTAAACGAGACCTAAAATTAATTAACTAAATAATTACAAAAATGGAGGGGGGATAAATGTCGGATCTTTTTAAGTTTGACAAATTGGTCAAAGAAAAGCTCCCGGATTGGGCGAAAGTCACATCCGACCAACACGGCGAAAAAATTACGGTCCAGGCCGAAATTGTTTATCCGTATTTTTTAAAGTTGTTGGGTTATTCCGAAAAGGAACCGACCCAGGAGCAACTTGAGACAGCGCGTCTCGTTATGACCAGTTTTTTAAAACGAGATATCGTTAAACGTTTCACCGGAGATCACGCTCAAATGAGATTGCAAATCTTAATGAACGAAAAAAAGACGTTTAAGCTCACAAAGTTTAAACAGTCGGGATCTCCGATTAATCCGGTCGCTCAATACAAGCGATTAAAAACGGAGTCGAAACTCGTTTTTTAAAACCCGACGGGGTCTCGGCGATCCGGGATCCCGTTTTTTATTTGGAGCGAAAATGGCTTGCGAGATCTTATTTAAAACAAATGTCCACGGCGACGGAACGGTCGATTTAACTCTCCCCGATATCGATCAAGATCGGGCGAAAATTTATAAAATCGGTTATCCGGTTAATATGAGAGACGACCCGTTAAATTTCCGGGGATTTTTACAGGGCCTCCCTTATTTTTGCGCGGTCCGGATCACGGACGGACTTATCGCGGACGTTCAAGCGATGATAAATTCCGTTTTCTCCGGACACTCTTTAATCCAGGATTGGAGGCGGAATGTCGATTTTGAAACCGTCAATAATGATTTGTCCGTTGACGGATGGAGGATCCGGGTTTCTTGTCTTAATCCAGGGGCGACGAATATCGCGGGAATAACTCGGTCCCAGGTAGAAAGTTATATAAATCGATGGAACGGAGCGGTCCAATCGGCCTCGGCAAATAATATTGTTTTTAACGTCGCGATTTTCCAGGACGTTTCCTTAAATCCGGGAGCTATTCAATCGATGGGGTTTTTAGGGGTTGCACCGATCGGGGTCACTTTTAACGAGACGGGATATAACGAGGGGACCGGGGTCCACAATCTCGAGGTCGATTACTCGGCCTCAGTGTATAAACCCGAGAAAGTTTTTCAAAGGATTTTAAGGCGGGGCGGAATAATCTCGTCAAACGATAACGGGATTATTATTTTTTCGATTAACCGGACCGACGTTTTTAAATGGTTTAAAAAAGAAATTCAGCGACAGCTAAATGTCAAGATATATCGGAGACAGTTCTCAATTTCCGCGGCAAATATAAGCACTATAATAGCGACCGGGACCCAGGTTTTAATCGATCACTTTGATAACGACGAGAACTTTAGAGGACAAGTCGAATATCGGATCCTCGACCGGACCTTGACACAGTTACAAAATTTCCTAAATAATAAACTCGACGAGGCTTTATAAATGGCGACCGAAGTTATAAAAATCATAGATCCGGACAGCGGAACCGGCTTCGATTATACCGATATGTCGACCTGGGAGTCGAACGAGCAAGGCGATTTAACGGGGATCCGGGACGAGATCGCAATCGCAAAATGTAGATGCACCGGGGGGACGGCGGACACGACTTTCGTTGACGTTTCAGGATGGACGACCTCCGCGACTCAGTATATTAAAATATGGACGGATCCCGCGGAGGCTTATCGACATCCTGGGTTTTTAGTTACGGGGAATAAATACAGGCTTGAGGTTAACGGCGGAGTCGACGAGGCGATAACGTGGGACGCGGGACATATTATTTTCGATGGATTAATGGTTCACATGGACAACGACGCCGACTCCGCTATGTTTTTTAATTCCGATATTGCCGGGTGGAGTCACGTTCGAAATTGTATTGTTGACGGAATAGGGAACACCGCAACCGACGAACAAGGGATCGAGGTCGCGGTCGCGAATCGAACATCGTCACCGATTTATACAACTTATCTTTATAATAATATTATTCAAGATTGGGTCGGAGTCGGGTCGAACGGAATTAAGATCCGGGACGCGATACTCGGATTTATTTATAATAATACAATCCAAAACACCGACCAGGGGATCGAGCAAAACGACGAATTTTTTGATCTCGCGATAACAGTTAAAAATAATATTATTCAAGACATTGGATCCGCCTTAGATTTTTACGACGGAGGGGGGACCGGTTGGAATACGAATTCGGAACACAATATCGGGACGACCGGGAATCTCGCCGCGAACGCTTTCGGCGCGACTTGGACGACCGGAACGACTACGAGCGCGAGTACCAGTAAATTAATCGACACCGGTAAAAATTTTAATACGATCGGGGTCAAGGTTGGATCGGTAGTCGAGGATTCCGCGACCAATTTCGCTTATGTAACCGCGATCGATTCAGATACTCAACTCGCTTTGTCCGCCGATATTATGGGGGCCTCCGAAGCTTATACAATTTATAAAAACAGGGTCGGGGCCGTTACCTTTCAAGATAAAGCAAACGACGAATTTTTACTCGGTGACGCCGACACGGTCGCGAAAGACAAAGGGGTCGATCTTACGAGCGACTCAGATCTCGCGATAACGCTCGATATATTATTAACCACTCGTCCCCAGGGTGACGATTCCGACGTCGGAGCTCACGAGATTATCGTCGCTTTTACATTGGATCCGGATTCCGGGGAATTGGCCTTCGGGGAGGAATCCCCGTCCGGGGGAGAGGATCCGGTAAAATGGACCACATTTTCAGACGGCGCGGGAGGGTCTCCGGAAATTACGGGGGACGCAGATTGGGGAAAAATCGAGGTCGAATATACAGAGGTCGCACACTCGAGAGTCTATGATTTTACGGATTCCGTCAGTCGGACGATTACATTAACGAAGGACGTTTACGGGTCCGGATCCGGGAATCCGACAATACAGATCCGGGGACACGACTCGACGTCGTTTGACCAGGACGACGGGACTCCGACCTGGGAAAATTACACCGCGCCGATCGCGAAAACATGGCGATATATTCAAGTGAGGGTAACGTATAGTGAATAAAATATTAATTGAATTCGACCATCCTCGCGGGACCGTTAGAGAAGTCACTCTCGACAACGGCGAAAAATGGAATTTGCTCGGAGAGTGTAATCGTTGCGGGGAGTGTTGCAAAGACGTAAACATGGTCCTCCCGGAATTTCAAAAAGAGGACGGGACTTGCAAGCATTTTTCTTATGAGTCGGTCAACGGGGAAAAACTGGGAGCTTGCGGGGTCATTTGGGCGCGTCCGTCTTTTTGTTTGATATATCCGCGGGATCCTCGCGATCCACTTCCGGAGAAATGTTCTCACAGTTGGGAGAGGGCAAAATAAATGGGTCATGCGGCGTTTACCCCGAATCAAGGAAATTGGCGAATGATGGACGACGACGCGGCGGAGCCGACGACCGCTCTCGCCGCCGAAAACGTTAAACCAACTCTCGCCGATAATAGCAGTATTTTCAGGATCCGGGTCCGGATATTTGAGTCGGGAGGGGACTCGAATCAAAATAACGGCTTTTGGAGACTTGAACATTCGATCAACGAGTCGGATTGGACCGTCCTCGGATCGGGCGCGGATTTTAATTACGCAGACGGGCAAGCGACCGAGGATAACACCGTCACGACGAATAAGCTTTCCGACACATCGGGCAAAGGACCATATAGGGAGTCGGACGGGGAGACGACGTTCGATATTGCGGCGTCGGAGGATTTCGAATTCGATTTCTCGATCGTCCCGGTCTCCGCAAATATCACCGCCGACACGACATATTTTTTCCGGATTTTAAATTCGCCGAATGGATCCAGTTACGCGGAAATAGTTCTCGGGGGCGAAACCCATCCCCAGGTAATATCGGCGGGTCCGGATCCATTGGTCATAACTCCCGTCGCGATTACGGTCGTCGGATCCACAGTCGACCCGACGGTCGTCGTCGATAAAGACGTAATCGACGATTTAATATTCGGTTGGTCCCAGGGGGCGGACGTTGTCGTCACACCGGCGGCGATTACCGTTGTCGGGGAAAAAGTTAATCCCGGGGTCGTCCTGGGGGATCTCGTTTTATCAGATCAAATCGAGGCGATTACTTCGACACTCTCCCCGACGGTCATAAAAGGCGACATTGTTTTAACCCCAGGGGCGATCGCCGCAATAACCGGGGTCGTCGATCCATCGGTCGTCCTGGGAGACGATATCTTTACACCGGGGACGATCGGGTCAATCGGGGCGACCGTCAATCCGACCGTTATTAAGGGATCTCTTGTTATTGCTCCCGGAGTGATTACGGTCGTTACTTCGGGCCTCGATCCGACGGTAGTATTGGCGACGATTGTTTTAACACCTGGCGCGATTTCCGCGATTACTTCCACGGTTGATCCGACGGTCCTCAATCGGACTTTAGTTATCCCAGGTCCCGCGAGCGCGATCGCTTCAAAAGTGGACCCGGCTTTTATTTATGGCGATATAAATTTCACTCCGGGATCGATTTTCGTTATCGGTCAAAAACAGGATCCCGCGGTCCATTTCGGCGATACAACGGCGACCCCAGGTCCCGCGAGCGCGATTGGCGGATCGTTAGATCCAACCGTTATAAAAGGGCCTCTCTCGCTTACGGACATCGTCGAGGCGGTGACTTCGGGCGCGGACCCGACGATTATACTTGGAGACCTACACATCACACCAGGGTCGATATTCGCAATCGGGGATTATGACTTTCCGACGGTCGTCCTGGGATCCTTGGTCGTCACTCCGACGTCAATTTTCTCAGTTACGGACAAGGCGGATCCGTTCGTTATAACCGGGGGCCTCGATTTTACACCGGCGGCAATTTCAGCGATCACGGAGAGGAATAACCCGATCGTTATATTCGGATCGGTCGCGATAACTCCCGCTCAAATAAGCGCGATCGCAATAACAAAGGACCCGACCGTCGTCCTGGGCGCGCTCGGATTAAGTCCCGCGGCGATTTCAGCAATAACGGCGGCACTCGACCCGGCGGTTATCCTGGGAGGGATATTAATTACACCAGGTCCAGGGGCGGCGATAACCGGCAAGGTTGACCCGTCTCTCCTTTTTGGGGACACGACCGCGACACCGGCTCCCGCGTCCGCAATAGGGACCACAGTCGGCCCGTCCGTTGTCCTGGGATCGTTAACTCTAACCGATATAATTTCCGTCGTCGCGGAGGCGATCGATCCTTTTGTCGTTCCGCCGGCGACCGTGGTAACTCCCGCGGCGATTTCCGCCATTGTAGAGAATATCGACCCGGCGGTTATAAAGGGGTCAATAACAATCCTCCCGGCGGTCGCGTCCGCGATTGCGGCGGTCCAGGATCCATCGGTCGTACAAACAGGGATGATAATTACCGCGGTAATTGACGCGATAACTGAATCATTCGGACCGAGTGTTTTACAAGGATCGTTGACAATTTCGACGACTCCGCTCGACGCGGTCGGAGGGGCGATCGACCCGACGGTTATCCAGGCGTCACTTATTCTCGCGAATCAAATCGCGACAGCGATCGCGACGGTCCTCGATCCCGCGGTCGTCCTCCCGTCAATAACAGTCGCACCGGTCCCGCTTGACGCAGTTACGGACAAAGTGGATCCGACGGTTATCCTGGGAGCAACGGTCGAGGAATATACAATCGGATTCGGAGGGGATTATCCGACGATCGCAGCTTTCGAACTCGACCACAGATCGAGAGATTTTGTCGTCGAGGAAATTATCGTCCGGGGGGTTTTAATTGATAATAAATTTTACGACGAAAAGGTTAAATTTACGGATATCTCGTCGACTAATCAGTCCTATTATTGGGAACTTGACGTCGCTCCGGGGGTCCGACATACCGGACGACCGGGGACCGGGGCGCGCATGCGGGCAACTCCGGGGTTGGTCGATCCCGACGAACATTTAGTTGCCGGGCATGGATGGGGGTCGATAAAAAATCTCGAATTCGACGGGAACGGTCAGGACATTAAGCAATTAGTTTGGGGTCAATTACTCCGGGTCGAGAATTGTTTCGCTCACAATATAAGATCGACGCAATCGTCTACCGCGGGATTTTTATTATCGGGATCGGGCAAGTTTATAAACTCCGGGTCGTTCAATATTGAATCGACCGCAGTCACCGCACAAGGTTTTTTCGTCGTTCCGAATGGACCGGGGAATTTTAGTTTTTATAATTGTTGGACCGACCACGTCCATGCGGAATTTATAGGGAGAGGTTATTCGGGGACCGCTCTCGGCGGCTCGACGATAACGTTTAAAAATTGCGTCGCGGGATTAATTACCGGAACTCAATTTCCGGACTTAGCAGCCGGATATGAGTCGGGGTTTACGTTGGGGTGTAATAATGTCAGCTTCACCGATGACGCGCCAGGAACAAATAAATTCAATGACGAGGACCCGGCGGAATTATGGGTCGATTCGGACAACTGGGATTTTCGACCGAAACCCGGATCCGTTTTATTGGATAACGGAGCAGATCTCTCGGGGATATTTGAGACGGACATCGTCGGGAAAGGGAGGCCGATCGACCAGGGTTGGGATATTGGAGCGTTTGAGGGATTGGAGTTAATAATAATCCGGATCCCGGTCGAGGCAAAACAACGGGTCAATATTACGATCGATTATTCGAAGTATATCGCGACGGTCCTCGCGCAACAAAAAAACGTCGACTCAGATCTCACGGCGAAAGAATTTGTAAAAAAACAAATCGAGGCTTTTATAAAACAATCCATCGATATAGACGAGAGGGAGAAAAAATAAAATGATTACAGTTGACAGAGGGGCGGTCGTAACGCTCGAGGCTACATTTCAAAAATATACACCATTCGGGGACTATGTTCTCCAAAGTCCCACGACGACTCCGACGGTCACGGTAACGGATCCGTCCGGAGAGGAAAAAATAACGACTCAATCGTTGACGTTAAAAGAGGCGGGTAAATTTTATTATCATTTACAGACCGAGGAAAATTGGCTACAAGGGACCTACGTCTCGAAAATTTCCGCGCCGTTTTCACCGTACAACGAGATAAAAGTCGATAATCAATCCTTTATTTTGGAATAAAAATGTGTCTGGCCAGAGACGTTTTTCAATGTCGCGAATGTTTAAAAGAAATGACGAACGACGAGATCCGCGTCGAGGTTCCGGAATTAAACGAGGTTTATTGTCCGGAGTGTTTTTATCGGACCCATGAAATTATAACATAACCCAGGGGGTTAATATGACTCATATAATTTTATTAAAGATTTTTTTCTTTTCTTGGTTTTTGATTTTTCTCGTCCTTTTGTTTTTATGGCTTAAAGATAAAAGGAAAGTCAAGATTTTAATAAAAAGAAAAGGGGGTTGACCATGGCGATATATGAAATTTTCGGTGACGACCCGGAGGAATTCGCGACACTTATGGACCCGGACGGAGACGGGGTCGACGGCCTCCCGATAAAGAGACTCAAGTCCTGGGTTCCCAGGGTCCCAAAAAAACTCCGGAAAGTCCCGCGTCCGGAATACCAGGACGCAATAATCGAACAAATTACCGGCTACGGGATTTGGTATTTAACCCACTACGGGGGACACTTGATCGGGTTAATTTGTAAACCGTGTGAGATCCTGTTTTCCGCGGTCATTAAATTCCGGACCGGGATCAAACAAAAACGGATCCCATTTCTCGACAAGCTTATCGAAGGGGATTTATTAAAATGACGAGACGACCTCGCGCTCCAATCGAAAAACACAAATCATTTTTATTTAAAATCAATTATCTGATTTTCGGATTTGCTCTCGGGGTATTTATTTTTTATTCATACGTCGTACAATGGGGAGGATCTCTCCCGCCGCCAGGATCATTTTTATTTTTTTTAAAAGATAGTTATTTATTTTTCGCTCCGATTTTGCTCCCGGTTTTAATTGCGTTATTGACGTCGTACATAAATAAAAGGATGCGAGAAAATGATTAATCCGGATTTGATGAAATTTTTATATTTAATATCGGCGGGAATTATGGGATTATTATTCAAGATTTTTTACGACTCATTGAAAAAAAAGAACGGCGGACCACAGGGGGAAACCGTTTTCCAAATCGGAGAAATTCACGAAGTTACAAAAGTTTTAGAAAAAGGTCTCTCGAAAATCGACGCAGATTTAGAGGGCGGACTCGAGATCGCAAAACAAAATTCGGCGTCCCATCAGAAATTTATCCTCGCGTTAAATGACTTGAAAAACATGGTCGGGAACTCGATTAAGGTCCATGATGAATTAATGCAAGAGACGAAAAAACAGACCGGGATTTTGGTCGAAATTAAAAAAAACGGGCGAGGCTGAAAAAACGACGTCCTGGGGCCGATCCTGGGACACTTTCTCGGACTCCATCGACCGAAACCACTCCGGAGGGGTCGTTATCCTCTTAAATGTGACACCTCAGACCCCACAAGGGCAAAATTTACGCTCTCCGGATATTTTCAAATAAAAAAAGTCCCATACTTGAACCGAGTCGAACGATCTCGGACCCTCGCTTATGATTATATCAAGGTTTTTAAAATAGCCGTCTAACGTCCTGAGTCGCTCGCTATTGCATTTAGTCGAATAGTTGGTAAATTGGGACCCACACCACAAAAACCCACCTTTTAGCGGTTTTTCGTTGGTTCTCCAATCGGTAGTAAGCAGAAAACCCCGGATGTCGGTCCGGGGTTTTTTGTGTTTATGGCGGAAAAAATTCGGGAAAATTTAGGATTTTTTCGGGAGGCGATCGGCGGAAAAAACGTCTTTTATAATTTCCTTAACTCTCGAATTCTCGAAATTAACAGTTTTCCGGGCGACTTTATAAAGCGCGTTTTTTATTTTGAGGACGTCGGTTTCGTGAAAATTAATCGGGGAGTCGGTTTCGGATCCGGACAAATTTTCCAAAAGGTCCGCGAGGATTTTCTCGATTTCAGAGTCCAGGGGAGCGATCAATTTTTCATCCGGGGAGCCGGCGGCGATATAAATTTGTTTATCCTCGTCCCAAATGACCCCACACTTTTCACACTCAAAACGACAATCACTTTCGACCTCGGCCTCGACTTTGTAAATGTCGTCCGCGAGACCTGATTTCCGATAACAATCCGGGCAAACATCGACAAACGATCCGCCGTCCGACGCTCCTTGGATTTGATATCCAATAGGAAATAATTTCGAGGCCGTCTCCGCGAACGCGTTGTTTTTTTTGTACGTTTCCATTTCAGGGGCGGACATTAAAATAACGTTTCCGATAAATCCTAAATATTCCGACTTCGCATACTGGCGGGCGTCGTCCGGGTTCAAAGCTTCAACCGAGACGGCATGAGCTAAATTTTTGAGTGCTTTGTCCGCGAATACTTGGACAAGATAATCGTTTAATTTCGTTTTGTTCTCCATAATAAAACCTCCAAATGTGAGGCCGCGTTAAGCGGTCTCGGTTAATGGTTTAATTCTCGTCCGAAAACGGGGCGAATATTATTCCCTTGCAACCGTCACAGTTAAAAGGGGCGTCGGTTTCGTCTAGCTCATCTTGAATAAAATCGTTGTCGATTCCGTCGGCACACTCGAGACAATATTTCGCGTACATTGTATTCCGGAACGAGTCCCGAAAATTCATCTCATAACCTATAATTGCAACCGTTCGATCCTCTAAACGTTTTTTTTCTTGAAGCTCCCATTTTTGTTTTAATTTCTTTTGCTCCGCGACTATCTGAGGATTAAACTTTCTATTTCTAAATTCATCCATTAAAGATTTTGACATTCGATTCTCCAATCGTTTAAATAATTAACTTGTATTAGTATACAAAAGAAACCGGCGCGAGTCAAGTATAAAGCGATTTTTTTTCATTGTTTTTTAAAAACTTATTAGTTATAATTGTTTAACCGATTCAACAAACCGCATAACAAAGATTGGAGATCTTATGTTAACATCAAAACAGCTCGAAACCCGGAGAAAATATATCGGAGGATCCGACGCGGGATCGATCCTGGGAGTTAATCCATACTCGACCAGGCTCAAGACATACGAGTCTAAAATCACGAAAGTAACCGAGGAAAAATCCGAGGATATACACGAGGCGATGATTTGGGGGAGTGTTCTCGAATCCGCGATCGCGAAAGAATTTTGCAATCGGATCGGGATCCGGTTTATGAAACCGACCGGTCCTTATTATCATAACGATTTTAAATTTATCGGCGGAATGGTCGACCGGTTAATTGTTTCAGAAAATGGAAAGCAAACGGAGAATCTGGGGATCCTCGAGGTTAAGAATATGTCCGACGGGATGTTCCATTATTTAGAGACCGCCGGCCTCGATTACTCGCCATGGCACTACGCGCAAATTCAACATTATTTTTTAATCACCGGGTTAACCTGGGGATATTTGACATATTTGGTCGGAGGGAATAAACTTATGAACTCCCGGATCGACCGCGACGACGCTTATATCGATTTAATGATTATCGCGGAGGTTGATTTTTGGAAAGACAACGTCGAGAAAAAAGTCCCGCCGGGACCGGAGACCTCGGACGATTTGGACCGGTTATTTAAAAGGGCGAAGGCAAAAGAGATTAAAGCAAACGAGACGATCCTCAAGGATTATAAAGAATTGGTCCGGATCCGCGCGGAGGTTAAGAAATTGACCGAGGACCTCGACCGGCAAAAAAACCGAATGAAAATCGTTTTACAGGAATCGAATCTTTTAACATACGAGGGAAAATCTCTCGTCACTTGGAATAATCTCGAGACGACCAGGGTCGACGTTGAAAAGTTAAAAACCAAATTTCCCAGGGTCTACGAGGAATGTAAAAAAACGACCCCAGGGCGGAGGTTATATATTTATGGTTAAAATTGAAACCGAGATCTCCCGCGGGGGATTTCATTTTAAACAACTCGTCAGAAAGGGCCGATTTGCGATATACGCGAAAACAATGCAAAACCTTGAGCGGTCCCCGGCGGGATTCGAGGTCGTCGTTATTCAAAAAAGAGAAGCGACCGAAATGTTCGGGATCTCTTATCCGCCGCGAGAGTTATATCCATCCTCCGGGGATTGGGGGACGAATGGATTTACTTTTCTATTTCACCGGGACGCGATCCGCAAATTCGATTCGCTTGTTTTACTCGCGGACGGTCGCAGACAGCGGGGGCCGTCAAATTAGGCTTTAATCGTCCGACATAGGGCCGTTTTTTGGACGATCTCGGGTCCTGGGTAGTTAATCACGTTCAAGGGAGATCGTCGCTCTACGAGTCTTTTAAAAACCAAAATAAAAGGAGAAATTATGGAACACGGAAAACAGGTCGTTTTATTTCCGAGTCAAAAGAACATCGAGAGACATCCGATATCCGTCTCAGAATCCGGATCCGCCGGGGAATCTTTTCTCGTCCTCGAATGGTACGAGGACTCCGACCAGGTCTCGGTTTATTTAGAGGTCCAGGAAAAAGTCGCTTATATTGGGGACATCCCGCTCGCGGATAAGTCGAATTTTATTAAGGCTCTCTTGTCGTTATTCTCGAATTATATTATTAACAAAATCCGGACGGTAAAAAGCGGAGACATTTCAGAAACCGAGATAAAGGACGCCGTCCGAAAAGTAAAAGGAAAAAAGAACCCCGGAGGTTTGATCGATATCGAGACCGGGAAACCCGTCAACTTAAAGAAAGGGGAACGCGCGACGGCTTGATTTCAAGCTAGGGACCACGTATTTTAAACGACACATTTAACCGATTGGAGGAACAATGTCAAAAGTCAAAGAAGCAATCGAAACGAACGGGACAATCGAAACGAACGGGACAATCGAGGCGAAAACATTCGCGGGGATGGATTCCCAGGGGATCCGGGACGTCCTCTCAGATTATAACGGAGAAATTTCGCGGCTCGTCCAGGGGCCGGGAAAAGCGGAGCGGGTAATCGCGATCGTTACAAATGTAATTCGGCGAAATACGAAGTTAATGGAATGTACGCGCGAGACCTTAATCGGGTCAATTATGCGATGCGCTATCCTGGGACTCGACGCGACCCCGGAGCTCGGGGAGTGTTTTTTTATCCCCAGGAAAAACAATAAACGCGGCGGAATTATGGAATGTAATTTCGAGATCGGATATCGGGGTTATATTTCAATGGCCTCAAATACCGGAGAGTTTAAATCCGTGTCCGCGCGGACCGTCCGCGATAATGATTTTTTCGAATACGAATACGGCCTCGAGGAAAAATGTCGACACATTCCGAACGGGAAGTCGAAAACAAAAGGGGAATTAATCGCTTGTTATGCGATTTGGGAATTCCTTAACGGCGGAAAATATTTCGAGGTTATGGACGCGGACGAGGTCGAAGCGGTCCGGGCCGTCTCCCAGGCGAAGGACTCCAAATTCAGTCCATGGAAAATTGACGCTTGGATCCCGGATATGTGGAGAAAATCCGTTATTAAAAAATCGAGGAAATATGTTCCGCTATCCTCGGAACGGGTCAAGGCATTTGTTAAAAACCTCTCGATCGACGACCAGGTCCACACAATGTCGGATTTCCGTCCGGGCGGTTGGTTGGATCCCGCACTCGACGAGCCGGAGAAAATGACCTCTCAGGCTCCCCAGGGCGACCTTAAGGAACCGCCGGCGGAGTTACGGGACACTAAGTCCGACAAGAAAACCGACGCCTCAAAATCGCTCGGAGACGAAAACTCACAACCTCCGGAATGATTTGTTTTTAGGTTGGGGATTTCCTATTTTGCGCGATAGGTTAAATCTCCTAACCCGACCCCTCTCGTTAGCTTGCCTATTCTTGAGCGGGAGGGGTTTTTATTGATTGGAGAGTCAATGACAAAAAAATCCATTCGCGAACGAGAGGCGAGATCCGCGTCCGATAAAGTCTTAAAAAATAACATCGGGAAAATTAATCAGTTAATTTTAACAGAGGCTTTCGTATCTTGGACCCCGGAAAATATCGCACTAGCTGAAAAATACCGCGAACGTTACGGGGATCTCGACGACGAACTTTGGCGACAGCACGTTTCCAATATTGAGCGGATCAAAAAAAAGAAAACCGACGCGAAAAATAAACGCGTTATCGATTGGGATTAACCGACGGAGGACCGACGCCTTGAAATGGTTTAAACATCTTGTCAAATCCGGAGACGATTCGGATATCGAAACCGCGATCGAACTTTTCGGGTCCGATGGATATTATGTGTTTTTCCGGACCTTGGAAATAATGGCGGACGAGTTTAACCCCGAGGGGAATGTCTTTTTGTGGAACGTTTTCCGAAAGAAATTCCGCATTTCACCGAACAAAACGCTCAAAATCTTATCGTTTTTTGACGAGAAAACTCGCATATTTTCGTCGTTTTTTACTCAGAATCGAAAACAATATATTCGACTTAAATGTCCAAAATTAAAGAGTTTAGCGGACGAATACACTCGGAAAAAATCCGGAGTTAATCCGGAGTTAATCCGGAGTGAATCGCACAACAGACAACAGATAACAGATAACAGATTAAAAAAAGAACACTCCGGGACCTCCGGTCCGACTAACGTCGTCGACAATAAATTCAAGAAAGCAATTTCGACGATCGTTGTTAATCGTTTAAAAGAGATCGGGATTCCTGGGAACGTTTCAGCGAATTATTTTGATAATAACTCTCTCGAATTCCTCGTCCGTAAAATTCATTTTTTCGATTATATGGTCTCGAACGGATCCGCGCCGAAAAACCCGATCGGTTGGCTCCGGTCCGCGATCGAATTCGACTATATCGAACCGGAGGGTTTCCACGGTTGGATTAAAAGAAAACGCGAGACAATCTTATCGGATCCCAAATCGTCAGATCTTGCAAAACAATTTATTAAAATATAGGGGGTTGCGAATGAAGTTAAGCGAATTAATCAAAAAGTTAAACGAGATTATCCAGGAGGACGGGGACCTCGAGGTCTATGATACACAACTCGACCAAGTTACCTCAGTCGAGACTATCTTTAACGATAAAAACCTCCCGGACGGATTATATATTAATGTTTATTAAATAAAAAAACCGTCGGCGATAACAATTTATATCAATTTAACCAGGGGGAACAAATGAGCAAATACAAAGGCGACGAAAAATGTAAACTTTGCGGGGATCCTACCGAGGACGGGTACAGTTATTGTAAAAATTGCAAAAAGTTATTACAGGATAAACGAACAAGGCCGGGGGGTAAAAATGGAAACTAAAAAATGTCAAGATTGCAAAGGAACGGGTTTCGAAATTTGCGACAATCCGGATCACGGATTTATTTCCGCGATGGGCGGCGAGATCGGACGGCTCGGTTGTCCTGGGTGCGGTCACGACGAGGAACACAGAATTTTAAGCTCAGTCTGCTCAATTTGCGACGGGACCGGAAAATCGGGGACGGGAAATTATGAATAAATGCAAAAATCCCGCGATGTTTCGTTGTACGTGGCCCGGTAACAACGAAACGGTTCGTTGTCTCGAACACTCGCTCCAATTACGGGCGGTCGCGGAGTCGATCAGCTTACATTTACAAATGATTCCGCTCGTCCAGGGTCTCCCGAACGGTCCCGAATGTACGTCCAACATAAGGGAGGATTGAAAATGCCAACTTTCCCGCAATCGTTACTTGAACACCTTAAACAATTTGAAAATCATTGTATACAATACGGCAATTTAGAGGGGGCGGAAATCTTGGAACGCGCACAAAAGCGGCTCCGTCACCTCGAGACGGAAGTTAATAACAATATGATTAATCGGAGGAACTACGGGGAATTTCTCGATTTTATCGAGGAAACAATAAAAAAAACATTGGAGGAATAAATGAAATCAGATGAATTTAGTTTGTTTTGTACGTGTAAAGCAAGTCATCATTTAGAAAATAACTTAGACTGCTCAGACCCGGATATGATTATACAAGCAATAAACGATGCAATTGAGGAAATGAATTATAGCAATTGGCATGCAGATAAGTTTTATAGAGCAATAAACGTAATTAAAAAATATTGCAAGGAAAAAGGAATTCCCATGAGGTTTGTGCCTGGAGAATTAGAGGATTTAAGGCATGAAAATAGACAATTAAAAGAAAAGATAAAAGCATTGGAGGAATAATGAAAATAAAAAAAGCAAGAATATTTGAACAAAGCG
>SDBT01001433.1_pt1 | contig 41921 bp, 56 predicted proteins | sample 2277101 | NCBI WGS metagenome assembly SDBT01 (sample SAMN10404973, study PRJNA504765) | marine sediment metagenome | isolation source: marine sediment core GS10_PC15, 103 cmbsf | place: Arctic Ocean: Southern Knipovich Ridge | collected 2010 | reverse complement strand
GTCTTCACCGTTTTCACCGTCTTCACCGTCTTCACCGTCTTCACCGTCTTCACCGTCTTCACCGTCTTCACCGTCTTCACCGTCTTCACCGTCTTCACCGTCTTCACCGTCTTCCAAGATGTCGTTGATGTAGATGTTAGTGAACTCATCCGAAGTCTTCACGGTGACCTCACACTGAAGTCCTACAGCAGCCTCAAGAGGCTCACCGATATCCAGGATATCTTCTGGAATATCAAGCTCAAGAGTCTCGAACGCACCTTGAATAAAGTCAAGGCTTTCTGCTCTGTCAAGACCGTCATACTTGTGGAATTCCTTGCCCTCGAAATCACCATCGATAACAGCGAAACCCCAGTTAACCTGCAGCCTGTCAGAACTCTTAGACTGCTCAATGATGGCACTCTTGATTTCACAATCATAAGTGCCATCTGGCACAGGGAAGCCACCCCTACGAGGAGTTGCGCCTTTCCAGTCCTTTTGCAAACCTTTCAGCTTGCCTTTAAGTGTACTTTTCTTCGCCATTACTGGCTCCTTTCAAAAAATTACTGTTAACAGAATACATCAATTAGCTACTTACATTTTTACTCTAATTTTTTGTCATACGTCTCCTTATTCAAAACATTCCATGATTTTTTTGACTGCGGTCTTCTCAGTCTTAAACCGTATCATATCAGGAAGTAAGCCTGTTCTGTCTCCAGCATCCCTTGTCTCATTTGGTTTGAAGTACAGACACCTAGACATCGGCATGTCTGCCCCTTTCTTAGGTCTCTTGCCAGGAGCATAAGACATCTGCATAATGACGTCACATGCACCATTAAGAAACGCGTAAGTGGTAGCAGGTAAAGCAGGAGTACTCCTGGTTATCTTAAAATTTCTACTAATAACTTCCCTGTCCTTCTCGTGTGATATGAACAATGTTCCTGGAGGTAATACCATGAGGCGCAGTACCCAGTGAGTAAACTCATCTCTGAAGTCTTCCCACCCTTTACCCCACTCTTGGTCTGTAGGATGAGCTATACCAGCTCTACCACAGGTGTATTGCATGCAGAACTTAGAAAGTATATCGACTGTGTCAATACACCACATTTTAACTTTAGCAACTGCTTTAGGATGTGTCTCAGCCCATCTAACAAAAGCTTTGAACGTAACCCAGTTAGTGATAATTGTTTTACGTACTTTCTTACTGAGATACCCAGGCTCAGTAGGTAGAAAATACACACCATAAAACATACTACCAAGTTTAGTCTTACCTATCTTAGGTCTTCCGTAAAGCACAGCAGAACAATCTTGAAAAGTTACTTCTGTATCAGAAGCTTCCTCTTCAAAGACAATCTCGTCAGGCTCTATTGCGTAAGCCTCTGAAGCCAATGCGTCTGGTTTTGTATTACCTCTTTGCCTTTTACTACGTTTTCTTTTTTTCTTCGGCATCTTCTAAAACCTTCCTTTCTGCCTGCAAATCTCTTACGTTTGCCTGCTTATCTGAGTAGCCTCCCTCAGAGTATCTTTTAGACAACTTAGCTTTGTTCATGGCTATAACCTCAGCAAATACTTCTTGCGGAATACTACCATCTAAACTTGCAAGCTCTTGTAAAGCTAAATTGAAGTACCACCAAAGGTCTCCAAGCTCCTCCTTTATGTTAGTAAAGTCCAAGTCTCTGTTGTAATACATGTGTGGGTATAGCATAGTAAACAATTCACCAGCCTCATCAGTCATACCTGAAATAGCATGACACATCCTCTTGTTAAGGTTCGGGTTTATCTCAGACTGGTCAAGCCTGCCGACTATCCCTATATAATCCTTTACAATTTCCAACTCAGTCATGATAATTTTCCTCTCTTACTTGTGTCTAAAGTTTCATTTTCATTAAGCTCTTCTACCTCGAGCTCATACCTAATATCCCTCATCTGATACATCCCTAAGTACAGCTTCCACTTATGGCAGTTAGCACAAAGCGGAAAATACAGACATGTACCATACGTAAAACATTGACGGTCATTTCTAGCCCAACTAAGCGGGTCAAGCAAATCTTTGTCATCCAAAGAATCTACCTTAGTCATCATGTCAAAAGCCTCTTGCTCTACATCGTTCTGTGTTGCTGCTACTCTATGTTTCCCGAAGCTAAAGTTATCCGTGATGTAATAGTACTCAGGCCTAACCTCCCAAATATCATTCTCAAGCCTTATAAGGTACTGAGAAACTGTCTCCTTCTGTTTCACCTTAATCGTAGGTTTCCTAATAACAAGATATTGACATTTACTAGGCAGTTTTTTCATCTCTGACTTAACTCCAAGGGCATAAGTATTGATTTGTTTATCAAACCTGAGTCTTTGGAAGTACTCGTTGGTTAATCTAGATGCAGTCTTAATTTCCTTAAGAGTTAACTTCCCTTTTAATATACCATGAGCATCCCAGGTACCATACAATACTAAGCCTGAAAGACCTAGCTCTAGCCCGAAACTGACCTCAGTACCTATAGCCTTAAACTCTTGAAGCTTACCCCCAAACATCTCAAGGTAACAAGACATCAGCGTCTTACAAATCTCAAGTTGCAAGTCTATCTCTGCTACCATAGAGCTATCAACCACAAAACCCTTTAGAATTTTCCTGCTTCTCTTATCAAGAGTTAGCTTTATCTGCTTAGCAGTCTTACCCTCAGCTATGAGCTCATGTGCTAAATGAGACAACTCTCCGAACCAGAAGTTTAAGTTAGGACGCCTTGATACAAGATTAAGAATCCACCTCCAAAAGTAGTATCTCTTACAAGCTTGAAAGTCTTGTATCTTGTGCACGTTAACACATAACAGCTCTGTACTAGGTACTATCAGGTTTTTCGCTTTAGGGCGCCAAATCTCTTTGAGTTTATGCATTTTATTGCTCCGTCGTCTACACTTAACATTACTTCGCCAGTCTGCTTATCTCTCACAGCAATACCCCACTGGTACTGCATTCTATTACGTTTTTTCTTCTTCAACCATCCAGCAATCTTACAAGCTGAGTTCAGAACATCCACAATTAGCTTAGAAAAATTTGAACCTACATCTAGCAGATTCCAATAGGTCTTCTCTTTCTTATCAAGCACTTCTTCCGGAAAATATATTGACGTATACTGTTCTTGCTTATTTAACATCTTCAAAATCTCCATTATGAGCAGCAGTAACTATTTGTACAAACAACTCGTGCACCATATCTCTCTTAATCCTGCCCTTGCCCACAAATACAACAGGTATTCTATGCGTTATCAATATTTTAGATATCCAGTAATATACTGAGTACGATGTCAATCCTGTTCTCATTCTTCTTATAGTTTTTTCTACATTGCTTAAGTTATCTTCTACCACAATTATCTTAAAAGGCACACGCTCAAGCTTAGCTAAAAACTTCTTAAAGGTTGGTCTGTACCTGCCACTCAAATTTGTAACAAGCTCTTTAAGACTATTCTTCTTTTCAATAGCAATTAAGTGTTCATATCCTTCTATAGAGTAGTCTCCTACTGCAAGCCTCCGCTTCTTCACCTTAAAGTTGTCAGGATTAAACTCCCAAGGCTTCTTCTCTCGGTCATCTTGTATAATTGTTACTGGCCACTTTATCACAGCTTGTTTTTTCCTTTTAAGATACCTCATAATTAACCCCTAAGCAACAGCCAGCGAAAAAGACTTCTTATCTTCCCAGCTACCACGTGAACTCTTAACACCAACCTTTAAGATAATACCTCTATCAGTAAGTTGACGAACATTTTCCATTCTATCTTTAGCTTCCAATAAAAATTTCACTTTCGTCTCCCTCATCCACTTCCTTCTTAACTCAAATATCAACTCATCATGTATAGGCATAACTAACCTAGCTCTCTCATATCTACGTCTTGAAAGTATATCTTGTTTAATAGCTAAAATAGCAATCTTCAATATCTGTGCACACGAGCCTTGTACTAAAGCGTTAGTAGCTTTGTATGATTCTCTTGGGTCTATGTTGTACCGTCTTCCGAAGATATCAGACACATACCCGTACTTAAGGAGCTTACGTTTGTTCTCATCCATGAACTCAACAATTCTCGGATAGGTATCTAGATAGGCGTTCCTGAGAAAGTACCCTTCAGCTTCTGGCTTCTCAAGTTTCTTAGCTAAAGCCTTAAAGCCCATGCCGTAGATAATGCCGAAATTAACAGCCTTCATATCTTGTCTCTTTGTTTGGTCTATCCCTCGACTTATTCTTTGAGCAATATAGGCCTCTTTCCCAAGAACGTCTATAGCAGTTTGAGTATGAATATCTCCACCACTCATAAGTGTTTTCAACATATTAGCTTCACCAGATAGAATAGCAAACAGCCACATCTCCATCTGAGAGTAATCTAAGAAGAAGTTCTCACATCCAGGAGTACAGATAAAGCATTTTCTTACAGGACTATACTTACCGTAGCCACTGTTAGGTCTCGGAATCGTATGTAAGCTTGGACCACTGGATGACATTCTACCAGTACGAGTATCTGTTGGATTGATATTAGTAAATACAAGACCATTGTTATGATTAGCTTGGTCAGTTAAAGGCATTAGATATGTGTTTATGATTTTAGATTGAGAGCGCAAACTCAGAATAGTCTTAATAAACTTAATCGACTTACTCTTCTTCGGTAGTTTAGTTATAGCTTTCTCAAGTACATCTTTCTGAGATGACAGTTTGTCGTTAAGCATTAGTAATTTCTTAGGAACTTTCAAGTTTCGTAATTCAATAAGAACTTGTGCTGGACTACCAGGATTAAACGTGTCACCTACAATATCAAATAGCTTATTTTCTAGCTTAAGACTGAAACGTCTAACTTTGTGCATCTCCTTCTTTGCTCTGCGTCTATCAAACTGCATGCCTCCTCGCTCAACATCCTTAATAACTTGGATGATAGACCTCTCTCTTCTGTACACAATCCTATGTTCTCTCATCATATGAGGCATAAGTAACACATTGAGAATCCAAGTAATAAACACATCTTTCATAGCATACCCAGCTATAACCTCATCAGGTATGAAAGAGTAGTTCACATAGTTCTTAGGATATCCATTCCTAGTGTATGAGCTTCTAAGATTTCTCAAAACCCCCTTCAACTCATCATCGTAGCCATACATATCAGGAACTACTGTGCCAGTGAGTGTGTTGAGGTCTACTTTTCTCTTGCGGTTCCAGTGTATTCTCGCAGCCGTCAAAGTACAGTTAACCTCTGGCTGTACGTCCACTCCTATAAGACCCAAGGCTCTCAAATCATACTTAGCATTGTGAGCAACCTTTGGACCATTACATAGTAGGAGAGAGCAACACTCATCAAACAACCGCGTCCCGGTTCGCCCCCAGAATAAAGCCAGGGTCTCCTTATGCCGAATCGCAAGTGAGATACCGAATACTCTAACATCTGGTACAACAATATCCGTATTACTGCCCAAATGTAATGTTGATGGCATCCCAAATTTTAGACTGGTCGTCTCAGTGTCAAAGCCGAGCGCTCCATAGACTGTGTCCTTGCCTCGTCTCTTCCACCTTTCGAAGATTTCGCGTTGTCTCTCTCCTGCTTCAGTAATCTTCAAAGCAGAGTCATAAAGACTACTGGTTCGAAGATACGTCATCACCACTTCCCTGCGGTTTTTCGCTATCAGAACTTTCCGTGTCCTCTTCCTTGGCGGGTGATGCTTCGTCCGCGCTATCGGTCTCTGCTGCACCATCTGCAGTTTCAACCCTTTCACCTTCACTAACTGTCTCTTCGACAGTCTCCTCAGCCTGCTGCTCACCAGCCTCTTCAGAGGCTGCTGCCTCGGCTTCAGCCTCAGCCTTGACCTTAGCTTCTTCTTCTTCCCTCGCCTTTGCTTCTGCATCCGGCTGGGCTGTAGCTTCCGGCCCCTTCTTGGCGTCGTCCCTTCCCAAACCATGGTCTTTGTTCGTCATACTTAGCTCCTTTACTATTCTCTTATACAAATACTCACAACGACGGCAGTACACCCCGCAGTCATCTATACAACAATTATAATACTGCTCCTGAAAATGAGGTATCATACTAGTAGGTATGTTAACAGCCTGCTCAGCAGATTTTTGCTCATGCTCCCAGTCATCCTTATGTAACGTAGCCTGTAGCTGCCCCCATAACTCAAGAAGATTACCATCGAAGTCACCATCCAAATAAGCTTTCCCCATCTTAATTATATAGTCAGCTTTGTGCGTTCTTCCTGTAATCTTATATCGGTCTATTCCTGTACGATTCTCGTACTCATCTAACCATTGAGGTAATATGTACCTCGCTTGCAGCCATGACCAAGGAGTTCTTTGCCTACTAGCAATACAGCAAGTCTCCATAGGATTCCAGTGCGTAGCTTCAACCGATTGAGACAGGTAACAAGCTTGTCTGTACAGCCCCTCACACTCAACACCATCAATACTGCAAAACTCATTAACTAACAACTCGAATGGTATAATTGCGTTACAGTTTGTAAGCCATTGCATGTCTCTGTTGCGCCACAAGGCAGGACATATCTTCTTAACGAGTGGCCAATGCTCTGCTATCCACTTCACCTGTGGTAAGGAGTGCACATTCATGATAGTACTAATAGAAATGTTAGGGTCACCAAGATACTTTCTGTTCTTATGAAAAAGTTCAACAAGAAGTGGTGATGCTAGTATCCAGTAATCTACAAGAGGTCCCCAAGTCTTAACATACTCAACAATATCCTTAGATACTGACGGGTTTCTGAAGCAATTAGAAGATAGCCACCCATGTTTTTTATGCGGCAATACTGAGTTGAAGGCGAGATTTATCTTGATACCAAAACTGTTTCTCAGTAGAGTTAGCCTATTCTTAAAAGTCTCTTCTATAACCATCGTCTCTCTACCGTATTTCCTAACACTACCAAAAGGATTAGCCTCTCCAGGAGAACCGTACACATCTGTGAGTTTGTGCTTTGTACTCCCTCCGTTGTAGATAGCAGCAAGATAAGTTATTGCCTGTATGTGTTCTGCGGAGAAATCACATCCCATGTTTAGATTGGCCACGTCACTACCCTTTCAACTTAGTCAGTTTGAGAAGGTTCTTCGTTTTTGTCTGCACTCTTTGAGGGAACAACACCTACCGAAAATACTTCGGCTAAAAGTGCTTCACGCGGTATATCAGCTTGAGACATACCTGTATTAGTTATATGTAGAACAAGCTCCATCTTCTCTCCTGGAACAACTACACTCTCTGCAATAGAGATGTTATTCTCAATCGCAACTATCGAAGGTCTGATGACAAGCATCTCATCCTTCCTGGCCTGTATCTCCTTACCTGTCTGAACCGTCTTGCTGTCTCCGTTAGGCAAAACAAGTTCGTTGAGACTAACTACCTCAAGGACAGCTTTCCGTGAGTTGTCATCCACAGCATTAACAACTCCCATGATACAAGTAATTTCCTGCTTAAAATCCTTAATCTTTGAAATCTTCATACCTTAGCCCTTTCTTTTCTTTTAGGTTTTCTACCAGCAGCTTGCTTAGGAATGTCTATCCCTTCAGCTCTCAACATATTCTTCCAGGTTATAACACTCTTGGTCGTCGCTTTACTGTCAGGAAATTCTTTCTGAACTATGCTCAACACTACTTCGTTCGAGACGTTCTTATCCTCAGTATACATATCTCTTAACATAGATATAACAGTGCTCATGACGAACCTTTCGCGTTTACCCTAAAAAATAATCAATTGCGTGCATTATATCATCAGAATTTTCTCTGGTATACAAAAAAGTTTTATTTTTTCGCAAATTGAAAACAAATTAGATACTCTTGTTAAGAGTTAAAGCTGCAGACCCGAAGTTGATTGGGCCTACACAACTGATAACTGCAGACGGAGCAGACGGTGTAGGGATATCACCTGTGTCATTCACATACAAGTCTATCTCATCATTAGAGTCAGCAACCTCAACACAGCCAGTACCTATGATTATCCCCACGTTACTGTTGTAGGTGTAGATAGCACCAACAGCAGTATTGTCAGCAATCTGTAATGTACCTCTGTTGAAGCATTTTATCACATTCCACATCGAGGTGTATGAGCCGCTGTTCATATCGCTAGCTATATTGATATAGCCAGAAGCTGTGTCCACAACAAGTAGAGGTATGTTTATGGACGTTATAGCATCATCAGCAGAACACTCAATATATACTTTGCCCTGTCCTCTAAAGTACACCCCACCACTATCAGCAACACTAATATGAAAGGCACTTATAGTGTTCTCAGAATCTATTCCGATATTTCCTAAGAATCCTGACTCAATAAACAAATCAGTCAACTCAAGCTCACCAGTATCACCTTGGGCAAGGCTGTCGATACAGTTCCAGTGGCTTCTCTCAGTATGTCTCGAGTACTCACCTTCCACCACACCAGCAGAATCATCAAATATAACCGTATCAGCAGCGACTGGTACTGCAACTGGTACGCCATCTTTATCCTGCCAGTTACTACCTAAAAGAGTCTCATTGCCTGCTGGAGTCTCAGCTACATACGGAGCTTCTATATCAAAGTCACCAGCAGCATTAACATTAACTACCCTATGAGCTCCATCATAGTTAGTCGTACCGTTAATCACCACATAGTCCTTCTCTATGAAGGTATGTGTAGCTGCATCTATCCTAACTCTGTTAGGTGTACCGCCCAAGTCTACAATAGCTGTGTTATCCAAAGTTTTTGAAACAAGAGCATCAGCCCAAGAACCTTCGGCACCAGCCATACCACCTTTCCAATACTTTGTACTCATATCATACCCCTTTCACTATGAAGTAGTGCCAAGCAAAGTCCAGTTACCCGACGGGGGTTCTGAATCAGTACTACCACTACTTGCCTTATAAAATCTACCATTCCACACAACAATATCGTCTGTAACATAAGTTTTAACCGAAGCCCATTGATATACCGCTCCAGGGTATACACTTGCTGTACCATCCTGTCCTATCATACCACCAAGCCCTTGGTTAGCAGCATCACACCAATCATACATACAACCATAGTTTTTTTCTTCGTCATCACTTTGAAACACAACTTTTCTCGTAGGATAATCGTCATGACCTACAGGAACATGTAACCAGCTAAATGCGTCAGGAGGTTCAACTCCTGAATGAGGTCCACCAGTACCAGCAGATGCTGTTTCAGCATACCCGTGCCCTCCAGATACTCCTGGAACCACAATGCGCAAGTCTTGAGCTATCGCATCATCTGAAGCTATAGTCCATGTAGGATAGTCAGGGTCTGTTGTCTGGTCATACTCTAACAGCTCACCTATAGGAGTTCCTGTATCATACTCGAGAACCGTATCACCGATTGCGCCAGGAGCCAAAGAGTTGTACTCTCTAACAACGTTATCTAAAGTCACAGTTTGAGTTCCGCCTAAACACCTATACCACTCCCCTTTATGCAAGCAGTAGTCATCAGAATCATACTCAAAAGTAACAGACCAAGTGTCCCAAGGTTCAGTTTGTACTTCCCAGTACGTAGCGTTAGGAGGCTCTTGGTTAGCGTGCTGAAGTATACAAGTATAAGCTATTTGAACATCGTCGGTACCACTGTATATCAGCTTGTCCCCAACCTCATAAGTTATACCAGCACTCCAGGCAATCTCGTGTAGCCAAGTCATCTCAAGTTTAATCCAGCACTCAGGCATAGAAAACTCCTGAGGACCTATGTTTTCAATCCCACCACACATAACAAATACACCATAGATAGCCTGCCCTCCAGGACGACTACGTGAGAAGAACCATATAGATTCGTGGTCTCCCCCAAGGTCTTTTTCGAAGTAGAATACCCCGTTGAGTTTGTGGAGCACTCCATCCATATCATCTACATTATGAAAGACAACCGTGTATATTTGAGGTGTAGTACCATAACTATCAAACTCCCCTAAACCACCAAAGCCAGTAAAGCTGTTCCACGTAGGCGATGGTGCAGTTAATTTTGTCCACCAAGTATCTGTTACACCAGTAGGAGTATGGAACTGTCCGTTATACGCTTTACATTTATAGTAATTTCCATCATAATATACATGTACACCAATATGATAAGCAAGTAATGGATTTAGCCACTCTGCTGCAAAGGTGTTACTAACATCACCTATAAAAGGCCATATCTGAAAGGGCTTCGGTATTGTCCTACACAAGCGTTTCATCTCTCCCTCCTGAAAGCAGAGAAATGGGTCCCACTCAGTATCTACAGTTTTACGATTTCTAATTAACCCTCTGTCAAACGGGTAGAAAATCCACCCGTCTTGTTTCCACCCATATACAAAGAAAATATCACCAACTTCCATAGATGCTGGAGCCTCTGAATGACCATCAGTTAGAAAATAAGGGTAAGTAGGATTTATAAAACATCCAGAATCATAAACAGGCATACGAGCAAGAGCTCCAGTAGCCTTACCTCCTGCATCCCAATACCTCTTCATATGAATCCAAGGCTTAGGGCTGTGAAAAACCGGAGACATAGGCAAATGCCTGCCAGAACCGTGAGTTACAAACCAACGCACCCTCTCCCACAATAAAGCGCCGTTAGATTCTGACCTCAGATGTTGCTCCTCAAAATCAATTGGTGTAGGAAGAGTAGTTATGAACACCTCTCTAGAATTAAGAAAAGACACATCAATTTTATGCTTTGACCACTGAGTACTCTCAAGAGTCTTTGTCCATGTATGTGTGAAGTCTTTCTGAGTTTTATGAAGGATAAAAGTGTTAGGGTTAGGTGCGTCTTTAAGCTCTACATAGTATAACTGGTCATCGAAATCAAATTTCAAAGAATCCACATATTCAGTAATACCCAAATCAGGGTCTTTATGTGACGCTAATTTGTTCTGCTCCACACCACTAGTATTAAACTCATATATCAACCACCTATTACCTCCGTCAGTAACACTGTACCTTGTTGAAACAAATATCTCGTCAGCAGACGAAACAGCAACCGCCCATCCATTAGACACATCATATCCTGAGTCCCACCCCCACTGAAATGTTCCAGAGCTGTTATACTTCTGCAAGCAACCTGCTGAGTTGCCAATACTATCTTGGTCTTGTCTGTCACAAGTTAGATAGATATTACCATTAGAGTCAATTGCTACTCGGTGACATCTACCATCCGGTGTTGCTTTGTTCCAATCTTCATTCCCATCTGAATCAACCTTCCAAAAGAACTTCTGGTCTCCTTGGCTTGGAATACTTATACCATCCGTACAGTAACCTACAATAAGAATGTCCTCATTGATATCAAAACACATATCTTCAATGGTAATGTTTAAGTCGCTAGCTCCAACTCTCGTACTCCACAATAAGTTCCACTGCTCTCCATCTAAATTGCTAACATCAAGTTTTATTAGGTTATCATCTCCATCACCAGTTATGCTTGCTATAGCGTATAAATGATTATTACTATCTATTAAGCATTTCGTCATACCATGTTCAGTATTGGCAAAAGCAGGAGGGGTTCTAATAGTAGAATGGAAAACGTTACCACCACTACCACTAAAGCGCTGCAATACAGCCTGTGAGCCCTCTGCCCATGGGAATATCTCACCACATGCAAACATATCCCCAATCGACGTAAGAAGCTTACCATCCTTATGTGTAACAGGTACGTCTGATTGTCCGAATACCGCAGCCGTAGTCATTAGGGGAGCTCTCCTATATACGGACTTGTGGCATTAAGGGTCTGTACAAAGAACCAACGCCCCTCTGGTACATCTTCATTATCAAATACACGGTTACATACAGCAAACAAACCATCTAGAACTACTTGAGGGTTAACTTGGTCAATACGAACTCCTCCACTGATGATAGCATACACATCTATCTCAAACTCATCACCACTGGTTGCAACCTTACCAGTAACAGTATCTAACAAAGACATCTTAACGTTATCTGTATTTTCCGGTATTACTGCAACCTTACCTATCCTTATGGTAACACCCCCACCACTTGTTGTTGGCGGGTTTATTTTCTTCACGTACAAATCATTGCTATCTACCTTAACCACCCTATGTGTGCCTTCAGCACCTGTAGATAGAGTAAAGCCATCTTTAACAGTACCAACAATATCGTTAGCAACAACAGTTCCATCCTTAAGCACTACATGCAAACCATCTAGATGTATAGCACCGTTCTTAGATTGAGGTATAGCCTCCTGACACACAGCTATATTAGTAACGTTCGCGGCACTTGGTCTATCTATTTCCCATAATCTAGTTGTAGTATTATACCCAGTAATTTCAACCACAGATTTAGCGGGGATTTCTCCTGCGTAGTTGTTTTCAGCTAAAGCTATAGTACCACCCTTCTCATGAAATGGTCCAAACATACTATTACTACTTATATCCCCATCAGAAACTTGCTGAGTATCATCTCCACCAACTGAAATACTTTGCTGTGTTTGAAAAGCTTTCTCAGACCTCCTAGAAAAATCAAAATCTATCTTTCTTACATGAAGTCTCTCTTTGTATTTAGGAAGTGAAGGGCGTGGTACTTCAATAGCTATCTGTATCTCAGTGTCAATACCGCCTTCACCAACCCTCCATGTAACACTCTGAAACTCAGCCCAAGCGCCTTCAGGGTGTATCCCAGTATAAGATATGACTTTTGGATAGTTCTGCTGATAGAACTCATACAACTGATTGAGAGCAGCATTAGCATACTCATCTAATTCATAAGTATTAAGCTCTCTCAATATATCAGTACCAACGTCAAACTTAGAATAACTAACAAGATTACTATCAATATGAGCTACTGGCAGAGTAGTACCACCTAAGTCTCTCTCCCAAGTTCTAAAGTCCTCCCAAGTATTGTCCTTTTTCTCGTATGCAGCCACCAAATCTACATCTGCTATCGTCAAACCTCCACTAGCAGCTCCATCAGCATCAGCCTTATATACTGGCTTATTAAACTTAACAATACCAAGCTTCTTATCAACTTGATAGCCTTCTGCCAGCCTCACTTTTGAATGAGTCTTAAAGAGGGTACCGTCCCAGTCAGTCTTCTGAGCCATAGGGTAAGGCTTGTCATGCTTCTCTATACCATCAACAGTAACTTTATCAGAAAGCTCATTTAGAAGCGGCAAAACCTTAGTCTCATCATAGTCAGCCCAGTCTATAGAGTACCATTTGTAGATGCATTTTTCAGCTAATTCTCTCTGCTGCTGAGTGCTTAAGTTAGTAAAACAAGCTATCAACTCCTCGCCCCAGTCGCTAGGTGCATAAGATAAGCTCTCTATAGGTTTAATTGTACCATCAGTATCTTCTCCTACAGCAACTAAACTTTCAAATGTCCTTTGACATACTACCCTATTACCAGCAAGTATAATAGAAGAGGGTTTTGTAGCTCTGCTTATGCCTTGCATTGTCTTAGTATGAAAACCTGCAGGAATATTTCTCCCAGAGTTGTACGGCCTTATTTTAATAGGATTATTCCCTACCGCAGACATGCCTATAACAAGACCATACTTGTTACACAGGTCATCAAGTGCGTTACCTGGATTATCGTATTCCCACTTAACTTCTGGGTATACTTGTGGCAGTGTTCCTAAATCATAAAAAGGCTCATTCAAAGCTGTTAGACACATAACTATCAGTTCTGCCAGTGTCTTCTCTTTTGTCGGAACACCGTCAGCTCCTCTCTTATTATACGTACCTACGATATACCCCCACTTCCACAGGTACCTCCTATCATATAATGTAGCAGTCAGCCTTTGACCGCTAATAGCGTCTGACTCTAATCTAGGATTATCCGCAAAAACGTTGAAGATAACCATAGACTGTATACCATCATACATCTCCAAAGTACCTGTGTACGGAATGCTTATACCAGTAGAAGCAAAGGTAGCTGTACCAGTACCAGGAGCTATGCCTAACCCCATAGAAAACTCTATAGTACAAGGGTATCCTGCATAAGAAGCTCTAACTATATTTTCTTCTACCATGTTGGAGTCGTCGCAAATTCAAATACATAAGTATAAACTAAACCGTATACAAACTTACCGCTCGATGAATTATACTCAGGCTCTATCCTAGTAATCTCAGAGTGCTTTAGGTGTACCTCAGGCCAATGACACTGAGGACTCAAAGGATATTGCTCTAACTTCTTTATCACACCTGTTTGGATAGCTCTAGCCACTGTGTAAGAAGTGTACTGCTTTATAGCGTGAAAACCCAATACCCTCTTAAACACAAAATCAGGTATTGACGGAGCTATCGACAAATTCTCCTGGAAAAATAAGATGTCATTCCCACTTCTATAAATATACTCAAGACTGAAGCTTGTCCTATTAGCATACCCTTTTCTAGTACTAGAGCTTGTAAGCCTTATAGCGCTTCCAGGAACTAAAGCATTTATGGCCGATAAACATACAGCTTCAGTACCTTCAAACCATCCGAAAGCTCTATATCTCTCAATATTTTGGCTATCAGTAGATTTTTCTATATTAACATCACCATTAGTTATTCCTCCAGGATATATTATCCAGTACTTCCTATGCACAACAGTAAAAGTACAAATAGTATCATCCTTGTTAGCAGATTCTGAATCAGTAATAAGATTTGCACCTGACCAAACAGCCCAGCTTTGGTTACTTTTTAGAGTACCATATTTGGTTGTAGCAGCTTTGCCTTTTATATCTTTAAGAGTACCACTTATTGTTCTAGTTTGTATACTACTTTGGTCAGTAGAGTATGTAATAGTATAAGTATACTCCCCAGCAGAATCAACAGTTGAGGTATGGTCAAGACCTTCTAGTACTATCTTATACTGCCTCTTCGTAGCCCACTCAGGACCTTTCCCCTCAGGAAATTCAAACGACGTTATTTTAATACCACCATCAGTAGGAAGAGTTTCAAGAGGAGTAGTGTCATCAAGTATTTGAGCTGACTGCAATGTCCCTAAATCATAAGCAGCGTGAAGTCCCGCAATCTGCTCTTGTATGGTGATGCCTCCTGGCACTATTATACCAGTAATAGTCCAAATATGCTTAAACTCAAATACCTCATTACTGTCGCTTGAGTGTACAGGCTCAACCCTTATTTCTACTGCTGCATGTGGAACATGAGGATAATAATTAGAACCATTATGTGTTTTAAAAATAAGAGCCATTAGCTTGCTAAACTCCTTTCATAATTCCTATCAGAAGTCCTCTGACTTTCTATCTTACTAACTTTCAAAAGCTCCTTAGCCTCTTCTGTTAAATCTATCTCAACCGTCGTTTTAGATTCTCTCAAGAAGCTAGCTTCGATACCTAACACTCTTTCAGAGTACTCCCCAAACAAGTTAGTAAGCTGCTCTTTAAGAATTCCTTGTTTCGAGATAAGTTTCTTTTCCATCTCAGAAAGGCCACCAATATCACCCTCTGACATAGATGATATTTTACCCAGTAAATATTTAGTCTGCTCTTGTTCTAATCTACTAGACAATGCGTACTGTCTTGCCATAGCTTGAGTCAACTTAAAAGAATCCTCTGTAGCAGCATTGTCCCGCTCTCTGTTCTTGGTCACACCAGACAGAGCCTCTTGCTGGTCTCTCAACGCGTTGTTAACCTCCTCTAAACTATCAGCAAGCCTCTTATATAAGTCTCCTTCACTAACACCTTTCATAGCCAAACTTATATCTGCTACCGCTTTATCCATCCACTCCATGTGTTTAATAGAATTAGCAAGAGATTCTTCACCAAGTGCTTCACTCTCAATCCTAGATTCTTTAACCATGTCCCTATATTCTCTCATACCGTCTGCCCATGTCATACTTGTCGTCAACACTTGACCCAATATAAACACAGAACTGAGAAAATCAGCTAACAGTATAGATGCTTGCTGAAGTCCGTCAGAAACCAGCCCCATCACCCATGCCACAGATTTACCAAAGAACTGAACTAATCTTGTAACGGTTATTAACCACGCTAGAATAGTATCATCCTTCATCAAAACTATCATCCGCTTAAGCTTGTTGATAACACTCTCCATACCAGTAGCTGCTATATCGGATAACAACGGCTTCCACTTCTTAAACCACTCATATACCTGTGATACAGCATTACCAAGAACCACAAATAAACCAGACTGCACCTGTGCTTGAGCAATAACTGCTCCCATTGACTTCTTCATATCCGAGTACTGTTCTCCCAACACACTAATTTTACCTGAGTAAGTTTCTGTTACTCCAGCAGCAATACCCTTATATGCAGCAAGCTCTTGAAGAGCTGCAGCATACTTCTCCTCTTGGCTCAACGCGTTATCTAATATAATACCATATCTTGCCAGCGTACCAGTATATCCTACACTAGCCTTACCTACAAGGTCAAACGCAGTTCTGAGCTCAACGTCCTTAGCTCTAGCAAAATCCATTACGAGTCCAGTCACCTTCTTAATCTCTCTACCCTCCATGCCAAATGATGCAAGTAGAGCCATCCCTTCCTCAATAAGCTCGTTGGCTACTCCAGTGACATTTTGAAGAGCCTCAGCATGGTCGTGCAAATCCTCAGTAATCTCTCTTGTATAGTTACCATAACCAGCTAGAGATTCCGCCAACCTCTTTGTAGCAGTCTCCTGAGTCTTAAACAAATCTGTCAATGACCCTATAAACCTACCAAATATCTGTACAGCTCTGTAAGCAAAGGTAGCTATGATGATTGTCTTGAGACTCACCATACTACCCATCAGACCACCTACAGATGTCCTGGATGCCTTAACTGCTTTGCCGAACTTAGTACCCATCCTCGTAGCTTCGTTTCCAGTCTTTCTCACCTCAGTACCAAGGTTTCTAGCAGTAGTAACTGCGGTATTACGCATCCTAAGGGTCATTGCTAATACATTATCAGCCATACTACTACCTCTTTAATCCAGCACCTGCCAGCTTTATCTGAAACTCGCGTTCGTCAATAGTACCTTGCATTCTAAATATCTCAGCTAACAAAACAAAACTATCCATAATACTTGGGTCTTGACAATCTACACCACCTTTACGAGGCAAACCACCGAAATGATGAGCAACAAGAAAAGACTTAAATAAAAACCTGTTCTTAGGGGTAAACCCTTCCCATACTTCTCCAGTTTCTCTATCATATTTGTCACACGTTGTACAAACAACTGGAATATTATCTGGCCTTTTGATAGGTTCATCATCTGGACCTTTCACAACACCATTTTCATCGTGTATATACTCTCTACAATAATCGCAGTTCCGATAGAAGAGTGTGGGAGCTCTAATATAAAGCCTAGCTCCCTTTACTAGTTTCCCACTTCTACCGCATCCTGCTCAGAGTTGCTCATGTCTCCTCTGACAAGATTGCTAATTCTCGTCATCAATTTAGGAGTTATCTTCACAAGCTCATCTGGGTCATGAGGGTCTACCTTAGAACCATTAGATTTTACCAAATCCCACTCAACAATATGCTTTGACAGCATTTCCATGTTAGCAGACATGGCACCTTTAACAGGTCCCTTAAGCTTACCAAGCCTCATCACCTCATCGGTCAAGTTAGCCGACTGCACCATGTTTATAGGCTTAAACTTCAGCTTAACGTCAGGAAATCCACTTCCAAACGAAACCACAGCCTCTATGGTATAGTCGTCTTCAATGTAAAACTGCTTCACTGGTTCTGCTTCTACTTTTTTAAAGTCGTCATCCACTACACAGTCCTTTCAAATTATGCTGATGGGGTAGCTTCAATGCAATCTACATCAGTAGCATCCATCACGCCATGAAAATTAAGAGTTAACCAAACGTTCTCAGTTCCTACTATAGAAGGCAAATCACCTTCTAGTTTTACCACAAAATCAAAAGCAACGGTGTTAGAATCTGCGTCTGTGTAAGTCATAGTAAACTTAACCTTAGCTGCAGCAACCATCTCAGCCCAGAAGCCTTTGGTGGTAGCATTATAGGGAACCTCCATCTTACCAGTGAGCTCAAAAATTCCCACCGGTATTACAGACCTATTAACACTATTACAATAGGCATCCACGTCAAGATTGTTATTACAGGTAAACTCAAAAGACCTAACTGGCTCAGGAGTACCACTTCCTAGCCAAGCCTCGGAGCTTGACAATGCTGCTCCACCATGCATGAACGGCGTTTCACTAGACATCTTGACAATGTTGGACGCAGTCAAGTCAGCTGGGTCCCTCTCTCCGCTCTTAGCCACAACATTAAGTTCTAACTCAAGCGGCCCGTTCTGCGTACTTCTAAAAGTAGCAGTATTAACCTTTGCTCCTACCAACACAACCTCAGATTGTCCTGACTTCTTGCATTCAACGGTACTGGTGGACAAATCAGTACTATCCCCTACTGGAGTGTGCACAGTTGTGGTCAACTTACCGAGCACCCAGTGGAGCAGTGCAACCATTTGAGCATGTCTTGGTCTACAGGTTATTACTCCACTACCATCATTGTGACTAACAAACTCGAAATCTGCATTAGACTGTCTGTCGCCAGCCAACGCCGGTAGACGAAGTGATACAGGCTTATAGTCCAAACTCTCACTTACCGTATCCAAAAACTCGTCAGAAGCATCTCCACCAATAATGCTTTCACGAGCTCCTGGACTCGACTCCTCAATGAATGCTATTGAGGTGTTTACTCCTAACAACGGATTTCCCATAGTACAGCTCCTTTATTCACATTTCAGTTAAACATATATTAAGCATTTTACCGTGTTTCCCACACAAAGAATACTACGTTTATGCCACCACTGAAAATCAACACCTTATTCCCAACCAGCTGCTCTGGTGCTATTTCCCCAGTTTCTACTTTCGTATTAAAGTGCCCAAACACATCAGAAAAAACTAAAGGAGTAGTGTTATCTTCATTCTTAGACAATGCAGTTCTTATCTGCTTTTCAAAGAACAATATACTTTGCGTTACCTCTCCATCATCACTACCCTTAACAGCAAAAGCAATAGACACTGGATACTGCACCTCGTACTGCAAACCTGTTAGCCTCTCACTCTCTACAATTCTTCTAGGTACCAATATACATGATGGACAAGCTAATGACTCTTGCTCCCTTATCCTCACACCTACCTCTCGGAATATCTTTAGCTCATGAATCTTAACACACAACTCTTTGAGCAGTTTGTTATAGTTGGTATTGCCATCCGGCTTTATTATGTCTTTTCTTGTGTACATCAAATCAAACAAGAGGATACCTCCCTAATTTTTCAGTTCTCTTAGCTTGCTCAATAGCTATCATTTCAATCTTACGCTCATCCACCTCACCAAATCCTATAAAAGGCCTTGGAGGAATTATCAATCTCTTAAACCTGAAAGGAAAACCTTTCTTATTAAACAGATTAGCCCACATCCAGTATGACTGCTTCGGAGTTACTTGGATTACAGCACCTTTCTGATGAACACCAGCATAAGGCACGTTAGTAGAAATAGTCCAAGAGTCCATATACACAGAGCTAACAAAACTTTTCATCAGAGTATTTTTATGCTTAAGCTTTCCTCTATACCCGTGTTTATACTTGATAGTAAATTTGCTCAGTTTTTTCCACTTCTTTCTGTCAGGACCTCTCTCAAGTAAGAATCTCATATCAACTTCTTCATTCATGTACTCCAGAGTTTTAGCAAGAAATCTTTTAGTTAGACCATGCCCTAAAGCATGCTCCCACTTAGCTAAGTCGAAGTTTATCTCAACCTTAAAATCAACATCCGAATTTTTGAATCCACCTAATATCATAATTTGCTATACTTTCTCGTTATCAGTTATGCCTGCTATCTTATAGTGAAGACGAGGCCGACATCATATCGGCCAAGCCTTCACAACGACGACAAGCAGACCATTCTAAGAGTACGAAATACCTAAATTCTCGTTTATCTTCTCCAGGTCCATGCCTCTTGCCACAGCGCCAGCATTTTTAGAAAGGAGCACACCATCATTACTGACAATAGGAATCTTTACGAGTTCTTTTCTTCTATCAAAAACTGTCGTCCAGTCAGTCTCTTCTTCAAGCCTACCACCCCAACCACTATCCTTACAATAAAAGTACATAGCTATATCCAGCTGATATTCTTCACCACGTGCCCACGTAGAAATCTGTACCACAGTCAGGCTTCTTGACATCAAAGCACCCTCAATCTCATCATACGCGTTTTCAAGCCTTCTATTAGCAGTGTCCTTATCCACCTCAGTCAACTTCATTTCGTGGTCTGCCGCTACTTTCTTAATCTTCTGAACGAAGATTTCCAGCGTAGTAAAATGTATTGTAGTTTCTCTTCTAGCCAATTTAGTATCTCCTAAGTTTTATGGTGAGCCTTCCACGTACTAATTATTAAAACCTTATTCGAGCCAGAAACAATAGCTATTATAGCGAAATACTCTTTTTCAGCAATCAGTTTAGCAGTGTAAGGATACACTCCACGATAATCACCGTTACTACTACTAACAAAAGATAAGGCAACGCTAGCAGTACCAGACACCGATGGGTATAACTTCTCTTCTCCAGTAAAAGTCTCAGCCTCATACGTGGCAGTTATCACAAGCAAATCAGCTGTGGTTGCGGCTTCAGCAACATACTCTTCATTGTAGTGTTCAGTTCCATCAATTCTCACATATTTTCCAACAGCTACTCCATGACCAGTGATAGGTATTCCTACTGTACCGCCTCCAGCATCAGTAGCAGCTTCAGCATCTATGTTCATCACCTCATCTTCACCACACACCATTAGTTTAACGGTAGCGTCCTCTATGTATGTATCTAATATTGCGTTCTTCACACCCTCGACTGTTATCAGATTATCGGACGAAACGTATAGTATTTCTGTGTTATCCGCCATGATTTTTCACTCCTGCAATATCGATTCTAGGCCCTATAGTAACTCTAGAAACTTTCAATAATGGAACGTTAATAGCTCCTTCTACCTTTATCCTCAGCTTCACAGTATAAGTGTGAAGCAGTAAACAACTAATAATAGTTCTTGCAATACTAATCATTTTTAACTCTCAGTAGCTTCATAAAAGAGCTAACCACAACACGAGCAAAGGTAACAAAGTTCAATAAAGACGGTCTGAACCACCAGTACTGAGGAAAGTAGTTATCCATAAAATAACCGTCCGGAAAATATCTACTCGTATCAAACATTATGCACCATCCAAATTAACTGTCAACCTGTTACCATTACCTAAATCTATAGTTGCTGCTACCCTATTCTTACCGTCAGCAAGGTCTCTAAATGCCACATTCGCAGTACCACCTCCAGTAGAGATACCAGCTAAAGCTGCAAGCAAAATCCTTAAAGCTGCTTCTATCGATAGCGCGCCTTCAAGAGTTCCAGGCAAAGAACCTACAGCCACTCTACCACTACTATCAATCACAGTCACCCTTGACGAACCGTTCCAGTATACCATGTCTTGGCCTCTCAGCCTATCCCCTACAGCAGGACTACCTCCAGACCTTAAAAAATAATCAACATAGTATATACCAGCAGCACATGCAGGAAAGTCACCTACATGATGGTCTCCACCTAAATCAGTAAGTCCGCCGTTAGGAACATCACATTGTGCAACATTACCATCACTCCAGTTTTCGAATCCAGGAATAGTAGTATTCCACACCTGTCCTGCTAAACTACGTATTCTACCATAGTATATTGAACCACTTGGTTGTAATATATGTAACTCGTTAGACATTACTCTACCGTTCTAGTCCCTTTAACCTAGCTTCAAAATCTTTATTTTGTTCCACTAATGCGTCTATCACAAGCTGCATATTTGCTATTTCCTCATCATGTGCGTCGTCTAATATCTGTTGACGCTGCACCTCTGTAATTATAAGTGCCTGTACTCCTCTTGTATCATAATCTTGAACTCTCACAAGCAGAATTTCTAAAACACCGTTAGGGTCTCTTTCGGGCGTTCGATCCGGCCCTACAACTACCAGTTCTGGATATACACTGTTTACATCCTCAGCGTATAATCCGAAGCGTACCGGCTCTACATCGGGAACAGACCACTCATACTCCAAATCAACTTCAACAGGTTTCCAACTGAATGCGGCTGGCTTGAGCCTTGAAAACTTATTCGCGTTCGATTGTAAAAATCCTTGGTGGTCTTTTAGCTCTTTTTTGCTGGAGGATCGTCCCATCAAGCCAGATGAGTTTACTCTGACTTCATAATAAGCCGTTGATATTGTTTGACCATATACATCAGTGCAATAAAAATCATCTTCGGCGTTGATATGAACATCGGAACCTGATTCCAAAGAGTTTATAACAACATCGTTACTTGAAGCATCGTGGTATAGGCCGCCCCTGTGAGTACCGTCCTCGTACAATTTTAATTTCGAATCATAACCCGAAACTGTATTTATCCCGATAATGCCGTTCGCCGCGGCAGTGTCCTCATTAACATATAATCTTACCCCGGCTTTCAAGCTGCCGTTGACTGTTAAAGTAGAGGACCTGATTTCACCCACAACCCTTGCATCGCCACCAACAATTAAATTCCCTCGACCAGAAAGAACTCCTTGCACGTTTACAGGCCCGGCAACTGTAAGCGGATCGGCAATTAAAACCGGCTCGTTTATAGTCAACCCCGAAATAGAAGTGCTTACAACGTGGGCCTCATCTATAAAAGTTCCGTGATTTGTTGACCATGAATCCGTTGCGTCCAAAACAAGGCGCCACCAAGACACCAGGTCGGTATCTTCAAAATCTAAACTTTCAACCTCTACATAAGTTGGATTCCTGCCAAGTGCTTCAACCGCCGCTGCCTCCGCTTCCGACAAATCATCATTCCAGAACATTACATCAGACATAGAACCGTCATGCGTCCAGCTATCACCATCCGCTCCGCCGCCGAAATTAAAGTCCTGTGTAGCTGATGTATTCAAAGCTCGAACCGCGGCTGCAAATTCGTCCGACCCACCGTCAACATAAGCCCTGCAAGTGTCGCCCGAACCCTCAAAAGTAACGCAGACAAAATGCCAAGAACCATCGCAGACATTTGTTGTCCCGTCAATCGCCGTTAGTTCTGTGGCAAGCCTTGGTACGCCGGTAAGCCCCTTCGTCAAAACAGTAAAAGGATTGGGATTGCCATACATTACAACGACCGTCCCCCAGGCAGGCGGCGACTCTCTGTTAATCCAAAAAGAAATAGACCTGTCCGCATTGCCGCCTATGCCTGCATAATCAGTTTCAACCTTGTCATAATCACCATCACAAAATAAAGCCCCAGTCTCGGCTGTGGTCCAGGCCGCCTGCTTTGTTGCTCCTGCGTTTTTCCATGAATCCGCTTTCAAGCTATTTGCTGCTACTGCACCTGTAGTAATTATGTTCTCATCGTCAAAACTAATGTCTCCACCAGTAGCGGTTATTAAACCATCTTGCCCGACGAACCAAATCTTAGTTTGATTGGCGGTAGTTGAGATTTCTATATAATCAGTAGTATCCCCATCAGTTATCAATTTAATCTGATTACCCGCTTTTATATCAATATCGTGTGTTGAGTCAATAAGAAATTCCCCTGCAGCCTGACTATGTCCAACATCTGTATAACTGGAACCACTACCTTCGAAACGAAGAGTCGGTGAGTTAGCTGCTCCACCTGCCGTCTGAATATGGAGAATAGTAGAACCATATAGATAAAGATAAGGGATATCAGCAACAGTCGCCCAATATGTGTAAGTGTTTGTGTCACCAGAAGGTTTAATCTGTATTGCATTTACAGAGGAAATTACAGACGGGTTTCCGCCAATAACCAAAGCGTTGACATTTGCCGTGCCGTCAACTAATAAATTATTATCACCTGCATTGCTGTCGCCTCCAACGTGCAGTCCTCCATTTATTGAAAGTTTCCCTGCAGGCGTAGTTGTGCCTATGCCGACGTTGCCGCCTTGCAAATTCACAACACTATTACCACTTGAATCGCCTAAATGTAAATCACTAATTTCAGCTTGAATATACATATCTGTATTCCCAGATGACCCATCACCTGCATAACAAGTTCTACTCCAAACGCCTGCATCTGTCCCCCCAAATTCAATAAACGCAGCAGTTGCTGAGGCCGTTGCACCCGTATCTCTAAGCCTCAAAACAGGGCTTGATGACTGTATTTCTAAATCTTCCCCAGGAGCCGCCGTCCCAATTCCTACCTTACCACCGGTGGACTGCAATAAAACTGGAGCGTAACCAGATGGGTCATTCCCTGCATCTCTTCCTTGCCCGCCTTGCAGAGATATTTCTCCTCCACCACCACCTATTCCTCCATAATGCGTTGTCTTTGAACCACCGACTAAAGACAATGTACCAACACCTATACCATAAGCTCCAGCTATATCGGCTGTTCTCAATATAATACTGGGAGCACCATTTCCAGTTGCATAGTTTTTAATTGTTATATCATCATTTGATTCTGCCCCAGCAGCAGGAGTCAGATAAAGAGTATCTCCTTGATAATGTAAACCTGAGTTTGGAGTTGCCGTCCCAATGCCAATCCTCTTGTTTGTATCATCCCAGAAAAAATTAGAATTGTCCTGAGAGGCTGTACCGCCCGGGCCTGAAAACCAAATAGACCCTTGAGTCAATCCTGATAACGTTAAACCTGCTAATGTGGGATTCGCAGAGACTCGTAAATCCTGGTCTATATTACTTGCTGTTAAAAAACCATCAAACAAGTAATTGCCAAGGCCATCAAAGCTTGCCGTATCCTGTGCATCTACGCCAATGCCAATTTCCAGAGAACGCAAAGACCCTATCACATTCCAACCGTATATCTTTAACTCCTGTGTTTCGCCGAGGGATGCCTCTTCAAACATGGCTATATAAGTATCCCCTGTCTTTTGAAAACTCATGTGCTCGTTACTTATAGAGCCGAAATACGAAATGTCCAGGCCGCCGCCGATTTCAAATTGTGCGTATTCGCCTCCTGCTCCTGGTTCATGCACCTTAAAGAAACCTCCAGGTTTCACGTCTATAGTGTTTGCAGAATCTATTACAGATGGGTTATCAGTTAAGGTCAAAGACGAAAAAGACGGCGCAAGTAAAGATTCGCTTATTTCATCCAAAGCCTCAGCAAGTACAGTTGTGATACTCCAATTATAATATCCGTCTATCCAACTCGTATCAATTGCGTTACCCAACACAATCTCATCTGAGTAGTACGGCCCTATATAAGAAGGTTGACCATAGCTTATAGAAGCTACAGCCAACACAAGCAATAAAACAATTTTTACAGTTTTCATTTGTCGCAATCCTTATTATTAAGCTGACAAGGTCTTGTTGATAGTGCATTACTTATATTATTAAGCTTCTCTTGTGTCAAAGCATCAGAAGCTTTTATACTCTCCTCAATTCTCCTAGTTCTCTCCCCACAAAATTTTTCAGACACATATTTCCCGTTTCTGCCGTTCCTTCTATATCGAACGAAGGTAAAACACTCTTTGATGACAGTTACTACTACCAACCCTAGAATACCAATTTGTGTATAAGACTCACCTATCATGAGCCACTCCTTAAAGATTAAAGTTGCAGCGCGAAGCTCCAATTAAGGAGCTCCGCACCTAAAACGAAATTGCCGTGACTTCTTACCTTTAAGCAGTAGCTAACCTCTGCATTTGCGTTTCATTCAGATACGCTCCGTATCGACCCCAACCTACGGTAGTAGTCACGAAGTTCTCCGCTTTGAAGTCCGCATACACAGTTAGCGGCATTTTTTCCCCGAGCTTGTTCTTAATCCCAGGGACACACATCTGCCATTTTGTGGTGTTGGCAGAACCACCATCGACAAGGTTCATCGAGTATATGGGCCGAATCGCGTACTCAACCTTTAGAGCCGCACCAGCAACTCCGGCGTTCAAGTGGATGGCGGCCAACGCTCTGTTTAGTCTTCCCATCAGTTGAACCGGCGAGAACACAATCAGAGGAGTTTGCAACGTCACAGCATAACCAGCTGCGTTCAACCTCGTCAGCAATACGGCAGCAGCAGCATTCAGGGTGTTAATATCCTTGTCAAGAGCAGTTGAACCAGCAGTATCATATGCCGTGTTGTAAGACGAAGTGAAAGAGCCAAGCAAGGTGTACATGACGGTTGCTTTATCCTTGTACCACTTCGCTCTGAATTCTGCGGCCGTGTCTTCCACGAGCCACCACTCCTGGTCCTGGAACCATGCCTGGTCAATCTCAAGACCACCTCCATAAGTATCGAACGGAGCGAACGCTTCGGTACCAGTGATTTTGTAGATTCTCGCTCTTCCACCAGGACCTCTTGCTGAGAACGACAATCCGCTCTGTACGTCACGAACTCGGAAGCCAGGAGAACCAACCCCTTGGAAATTCCGAACGTCAAATGCGTTGAGATAGCCAGCGTCAATCTCTGAAATACCAAGGTGGTATCTCTCAATCAGCTTAACAATCTCATCCGCAAAGTTACTCTCCGCAGTAAACTGCGTGGTGCCAGCCTTAATCATATCAGTGTGGACTTTTCTTGGCGCTTTCATAAAGTGAGTAACGGCACCCCAGAACTTTTGACGGCCCTGGACTGTACTCATATCAATCAGACCATAGTCTGAGAATATTCTGTTTGCAACCTTCATTTCAAAACCTTTCACATTAAAACAACGGTTAACACTAAATCGGAAACTTTAGTACTGCGCTAATCGCTATTAGCCAGTACCGGCTTCAGACACTGTGAAGCGACCGTCAAACGATACTCTCACCGTGTCAGCAGTATCGTTAGACAGTTCAATAGAGCAAGCACAAGCATAACAGGCGCCTGAGGCATCAACCTCTGAAAGCGCTGAAACCAGTGCGTCATCATCAACACTGTACCACATCTTAGTACCATCTGCGATAGAGTCCACACCTGCCAGTTTGGCCATTGTCACATCTTCACACGTCAGAAGCAGCGTAGCCACTCCTGGCTGTGCCAAGTCTCCTGCAGCAATTGTTACTGCCTTTGCCGTAGCACCCTCAGCTCTCTCAACCACAAGAGCCAGTACATTCGGACCTAAGAGAAAAACTTGACCAGCGGTAAAGTCATCTGCATCAGCCAGAGTGTACGTAAACTGAAAGCCTCGGTCTATTGGGGCGTTAAATGTTACTTCCATGATTATTCTCCATATATAATTCTTATTTCATTTCATCTATTATTCACACGTACGGGTATACGCGATTAGGACTCAGCAGGAATCAAATCATTTTTAGCAGGTGACTCAAACTCATTCACTGGTACCTGCGTTCCTTTGCTCGTGTCAGTCTTGTTCTTCTTATCAGGGTCACTCTCATCCTCGTTATTAACCTGCTCGCTATGCTTTGTCTTGAAGCTAGCTCCTTGCATAGTCTTAAGGTTAAACTCAACAGCGCTGTCAACTGCTACCTTTGCTGCAGCATCATCCATACTATCAATACCTGGTATAGTCAAAGTATCCTGTATATACTTGACAACGTTGTCGTATTCGTCCTTAAGATGGTCGCTCCCCTTAATGAGCTTCTTAGTTCTTGCACCAGCCGCATCTTTCTTGAAAGGCGCAAGCTCTGTTTCTAGAGCAGAAATTTTTTCTGTCTGCCCCTTCTTCTCCTCTTTGAAAGACTCATCAAAAGCGCCTTTAACTGCTGGCAGCTTTATCAGAGCCTCAATTTTGAACAAAGAAGTTGGGCTAGTCTCGTTAGCCTCAATGTACTCTTTTACTTGTGCTAATGTAATCACTTTCTTACTCCCTTTCTTATTAGTTTTATTGTCGCCATCGTCATCACTATCCTCATTTTCTATGTCTGCTTCCATAGCTGTAACAACAGCTAAGATATGCGCGTCCTTAAAACCAGGAGGTATAATCTCAGAGTTACACAAGGCGATACCACTTAAGCCAGTAACCTTCTCAACAATCCACCTCAACTTGTTATCAGCCTGAGAAAATAGGCAGGTAGCCTCTATGCTACATGAATCAAATTTTCCGGTTTGAATCTTTGCTCTGGTGAGCATCTCAGATATGTATGCTATAGCCACAGCATGATTTACACCACCAATATTTTTTTTAACACCTGCGACTATCCTGCCTACTGCGTACCTTACTGACCTGTCATCACCAAACCCGTGAGCATCGTATACTGGCAGCTCTTTCCTCCCTTTCATAAGGTTAACAAGCTGCTTAACAGCCTTAAGAGGCCATATCTGCTTATACCATGTGAAGGACCTTGTCTTAGAGCTAAGACTATCGAACAAGCCTCCCCTACTTTCTCCCTCATAACCTGCAACCATCATAGCAAACATAGGATTAGGGTCAGTATCTCTGATTTCCTCTAAAAGCGCGTCAGGAACATGCTCAGTAACCTCTTCACTCGACAGAAGTTTAATACCAGCTTCCATTAAAATTGTTTTTGTTATCTTTTTCATAGTGTTCAGTATACCTCAACGTCTTACAAAAATATACTTTATATTAACAAGAATTGCTAATCAGAATCCTCAGACTCAGAATTATTTTCTTCATTGTTTTCTTCCTCGTCTCCTTGTGGATTGTTTTTGACTTTAGCCTTCTCATCGTCCTTTATACGCTCCATCTCTGCCTCAGTATCAACATCAGGTAGCTGAGACAAGAAGAACTCATGAGATATAAGACCCTTCTCTGCAGCTGGCATAAATATATCTTTAATAGTTTTCCACTGCCTATCTGTAATTGGGATTATTTTCGGCACTATAGCATCTACAGGAACTTTTCTGTTTAGCCTTGCATTTCTCATATTTATAGCTTTTTGGTATAAGTCCTTGTATAGAGCTTTCCACCCCGAGATTTCTGCATGCAGCACCACCTCTGTGGGCTCTCCCATACTTTCAGCGGTAGCTCTGTTCGACATAACATTAGCAAATCCTAAGAAATGAATACCTATACCAGTATGTGCACTTATTAGCTTAGCATGAGTAGTTATAGACAACATCAACAAATTAGCTTCAGCTCCTGTTGGACCCTTAAGGTTGAAGTCGGAACTTGTAGCAATCGCTGTGCCAACTTTCCATCCTAAGGTTTTTATCATATCATTAACAGCATCAGCCTCGTCCTGTGTCTCACACTTAAAGTGTGGTGTAGGATGCGCAAACAAATGGTTTAATCTTCGCCAGTCAATCATGTCTTTTTCAAGATGTTCTACCTCCCTCAATATAGGACCACAAGTAGGATATCCTTCCCACACGCCCAGTTTATCATTGAAAGATATAAAAGAAAACTTTTCATCTGATAGAGATACATCTTCCATATTATGAGTAAACTTGAGCTTTAATAGCGGTTTAACGGAATACGGGTCTCTTAAAGGTTCTACTGTGTACCCAGTTGTTGACTGAGAATAATATCTTAATCTTGGAAGCTTTTCTTTGCTGTCCCAAACAAGCCTTATAGCTACTTGTCCTTCTAGTTCAGCTTCTTTACTAAGGTCTCTTGGAAGTGAAGAATCAAGATTGTTAAAAGCCATAAAAGCATTTAGATATTCTTTTGCGTCATCAATAGCAGATTTTGGGTATTTCACAGTATCATCAGCAATCAAAAATAACCTGTTAGGAACTGAGAAAGCAACCCTCAGGTTGATTAACCTTTGAAGTATCATATTACCTTTCTCAGCAGTACCACTATATTTACTAATACACCCGTTGACCATAGACTCCTTAGTTCTGTAAGGATAATCAGTTTGATAGGTATTCATATGATAAGCTTCAATCGATGCAAGCAAAATACCCATCTCCTCACTTTGATGAGTTATCAGTTCTTTAAGCTCCTCTATCTTATTGGCCTTTGCTTTCAAAAACTCAAGCATGTTACGCTCCTATAACATCAGGTAAGATTTGTATACCATATATCTTGCGTTTAGACATAAACGAATAGCATAAAGCCATAGCGTCCGCCCAGTCAGGCGATCGTTTCATCCTCTTACGATAAGGTTTTTTAGGCTCTAACATATACCTACTAGTTCTTGTGTTTGTCTCATATTTTCTTGTACATAAATCTGCCTTAAGCCTGTCCTGCTTACCGTTAAGAGAATAATTCTCATACTCTTCTCCGTTAGGATTAAGTAACGTACGTATATTCCACCAAGACTCAGTCCCTTTATTCTCAAAAGTCTTATGGTCTAACGCTGTCTCTGAAGCAACAAACCTATTAACATTCACGCCTTCAAGCTTAAGCTGAGAGCAGATAACAGCACCAGCGCCTATACCATCTATCGTAATGTTTTTGTCAACTATATTATACTTCGTTTTTAACCTTTTAGTTTCGCCGATAGATGCAGCAGGTTCTATGTGCCTTTTCACAATAGTCTCAAGTCTCTTAGTTGGCGTACCTATAAACCACACATGTTCATCATCACCATACTCTGCTACATCATGACCCATATAAATTGTCTCACCTTTTTTCTTAGAAGGTTTGTTCCTTTCAGCTTGCTCAACCCAAGAAAGATTAACAACTATATCTGAAGCAATCAGCGGAAATTCTCCTAATACCCTTGAGTACCAGAAAGCAGAGTCTTCTCCCCATAACATTCTTATTCTCTCTACCCACTCTCTCGTAACCGCTCCAGGTATTATATTTTTACCAGTAGTTACATTAGGATGATTTAGCCCACTTATTGTATGTGTCCACACTCCTGGCTGAGAGAAGCTCTCAAAAAATGGTCCAGACGGCTCTATAGGATTACCTATCTGAAATAATATCCTACGCTCTCCTCCACTAAGAATCCCCTCAACAGCTTCATATAATTCTGTTGGATACCTATTAGCCTCATCAATAATAAACAGTATATTAGGGCTATGAAATCCTTGCATCTGTTGTGGGTCATTTGTACTAAACCCTAACATATAGTTTATCGCATCTATCTCCATCTTCATAATTAAAGGCTTACCAGGAAGGTCCACTACTGCGCCAGCTTTTCTATGACGTATCTCTCTCCACAACAGCTCCTTAACCTGTCTCTCAGTAGGAGCAGTTGTTAATACCACAGAAGGCCAATAAGAGTACTTAAACCATAAAGCCAGTAAAGCAGCAAGGCAGGTTTTACCTACCCCATTACCCGACTTTACACTTATCCTATCATGGTTAACAAAAGCATTAGCAATAATCTGCTGGTCCTCAGTAGTAAGAGCTATACCAAGAACCTCATGAATAAACCTATTTGGGTGCTTCTGGTAGCTCGCCCACTTGCTTCCTTCTGTCAGGCTGCGGAGTTTGAGCGCCAGCTGCTGGCCAAACGATGTTGTCAAATTCGGCTGCAATTTTTATCAATACCTCCTTGTCTGTAACATATTTCTGGATTATCTGCGCTAACTGGTTAATAATAATCGTAACCTTACCTATATCGATAAGCTGTCCAAGCTTTATTTGTGAGTTTGTGCAATCTCCTACTAGTTGACGTATCTCCCCTGTTATTGAAGCTATACTTCTAAGGTCCCTTAATGCTGGCCCATCTCCATCATTAAGCTGCTCTATCACATAGGCTAACAAAGTGCGTAGTAAAGCTAATTCCTGTGTTACACCAGCAACCTCCTCATCTGCCAATAGAGATTCATGCATTATACTTATTCTGGGGTCTTTGAGAAAGACAGAATACATTCTGCTTTTTCGTGCAGTAGACCTAGATAACAGTCCACCATGACATCTACACACACTCTCTCCTACTACCGCAAAGTTCTTACACCTATAGCCACTACTTTTAATCATAGCTGTACATCTCATCAAACCTTCACTATTATGTAAAACCCCCTCTGTATCGAAATATCCCCCATCCTTAAGCATCTTCTTCTCAGCTAAAGTAAGCCAAGGTGAGACTTTGCTCAACCTTGTCAAATCTGTAGTAGCTTTTTTACTTTTCTTCTCCACACACACATCTCCTGTCGTAAATTTCTATTACCAAGTTAACAAACTTTCTTGTGAGAGGTCTTTTGCTATTATTAACTATATCAATCCACTTAATCTCACTATCTCTTAACCCGTGCTCCATAGCTAACAATACCTTTAAGCAATCCTCAGCTTGTGCTCTCTCTTGAGCCATAGTTTTCCACGTTAATCTTTGAGCTGCCACGGCTCCACAACCAAGGGTCTGACACTTTATTCTACGATTTGCCACCTGCTATCCCTTCATATTCAAGTGTTCTCGAGTTCATTACTTTTTCAGACATCCAATTGTTAATCCAGTCCTCAAATTTCTTCATATACACATACTCTCGCTGAACTAGTCTAGCAAACCTGAAAACATGATATAGAGCCATTGAAGTAAAACATTTTGAGGTAGCAGATACCTTAGGCACTAAACCGAGCCTTATAGCATGTTCACAAGTATTGATTCTTCCTACAGCACCTATACCTACACCATAGATTGCATCCTCTGCTATCCTTTCACTCCATATCATCTCATCAGTCCAAGGATTCTCGTGCACATAGTTCGAACCATATTTGTTAACAGCTTTAATTCCAGGCTTCAGTAGCTTCATGACTTCATCAAATAAGTAGTCATTCACTCTTTCTTCACTTATCGGAACAACTGTTATTTTCACTTTTCGCTTTTTCAGCCTCAAGCACTTGTCTCCTATCAGTTCTTACCTTCTCATAAATCTCTTCTCTATATATTCCGATGTACTGTGGTGCTTCAAACCCTAAAACAACACTACCATCCTTTTTCACATCTACAACAGTAATAGTAACATCAAGTCCTACTCTGATTTTCTGGTCTTTCTTACGTCTCAGTATTAACATTACAGCTCCTTCTTTCATTATACTCTAAAGCTTTACGGTAAAATTCTAACGCCATTTCGCCTTTAAACATATACTCTAGGTCATCATGGAAGAACCTCTTTAATTCCAAGGCACATATAGGACATACTTCAAACGTCTTAAGCACCATACAACAACGAGTCTTAACCAACATAGGATGTACCAACTCCTCGGGAAAAGGCTCGTTACAATTCTCACAGTCTACAGTTCTACCTAATGACAATTATTACTTCTCCTAAATGTACTTTTTTGTTAGTCTGCTTAGCCATTCTTTTTTCTACCACCCCACCTTTAGCATAATCGTTAGGAGTATACTCATTTGACGGTGGATTATCTGGTAACAATCCTAAGCGTATATCTCCTTCAGCAACCAGCTCGCTGCAGAATACATATGATAAATCTCGCTTATTTTGCCAAGGCATGCAAGCACCAAGTAATTGAAGGATTTTCTTCTCGTATTTTTTACCTAAAAGCTCATCTCTAAGCTGCTTATATACAGCAACTATATGACAGTCCTTCTTCATCCCCATAACCCTTCTTACCCCAATAATTCCCTTATAACGAGCTAGGACATTAGTGAAAAAGTCAATCTGAACACCTTTCTTACCTTTAGCCAGGGACGTAGACTCAAGGATGAAAACGTTATTATCCATCCTTATAATTACTCCTATATGACTCCACAACTTCATAAAAGTTAAAAACCGGATAATCCAACTTATCATACCTCTTCCTTGGAACAACACCTTATCCCCTGTGTGTAAGTTCTTCCTTATTTTATTATATTTAACTTCCATCATTGTGTATCTCCTTCTGCTCTACCTACTCTTACTCCAAACTTAAACGCTCTAAATTCAAGATTCTCTGGGCTTATCTCAACACCTCCCAGCTCAAGATGCACACCTTTATCATCCTTAAGGTAGTATAACTGTCTTATTTTCTCATTAGCCAGTACAGCAAGATGCTCTGTCTCACTAGCTGGCACCATTTTCCTCAGCTCCTCATCATACCGAAATACCGTGTGCTTTGTATAAGAGCAACCAGTCACCCACAATGCAAAGGCGATAATCAGAATCACCCATGTCATAGCAGCCGTAAATATAAGCGCACACTCCTTTTTTCTACTCAACACCGTATCTCCTCTCTCGAATGTCTATAGCCTCCTGCTCAGGTGCGTCTCTGTACTTGTCAGGCATATAGTCATACTGTTCAACAAACCTTGCATTACGAAGCTGCCTCTCAACTCTGTTCAGATGGCGTTCTCGTGCACGACTTCTCACAACTCTACCATATTGTGTGTTAGCTCGAAAGGCCACTAAGTGCGTTTCAAGAGATTGAACCTTCTTCTCTAAAACAGACACCCTTGTGAATAACCTTCTGAAGCTTCGCTGTATCTCATTCTCAGGTGCAGCAGACCCCATCAAAACTATTAAGATAATGCCTGTAACAATAAGAATAGCAACCCACAGAATTACATCAGCTTTCAGTCTTTTCCAGTTCATAACGTTTCTCCTAAACAATAATTTAGTCAACATCATTATATAATCTCCTTATACTTTTGAATACTTCGTTTTAATTACAACAGCTGGATTCTTCCTTTCCGGTCCTTAGGCGTAGATATAACTTGTATAACATAATCACCCCATTTAACACATCTTTTCGTTCTCTTCAACTTATTTCTAACTCTCCTCCAACCTTTAATTATACCTGTTTGTACATCTGTCTTAATTCCATCTGTCGCCATCGCTTTTTTGATATATCTCTGGCTCATTCTAACATCTCCACAATTAAGTTTCGTTTTACGCCCCAATTAACTGCGTCTTCGTGTTTATCAAAGAATACTTCTACTAAATTCGGACCATGGTCTTTGACCACAGCAAATCCATAACCAGGGACGTACAATTGCGTTCTTCGAGCTAGTACAGAGGATGCTACAGCCATCCCTTCGGCTACCTCCCCGTTAGCAAATGAGCCGTTAGCCCATCGCTTACAACACTCCTTACATTTACAATATGCACGGACGTCGCACGTTATAGTTCTTGTTACGGTTCTCGTTATCCCTCTCGTTATGAGTTGTGGTTGCTTTAACGCCTCAAGCCTTTTTTCTCTCAGAAAATCTGTGAAGCTAATAAAAACCCAACCAGCAAGCACAGACACTAAAACCCATCTTACTACCCACTGAAACCACTGTTTCGTCGTCATTACTTTACTCATTCCTACGCTCCTTCCAAACAATAATTCCGTCAGAACGTAATCCTATTTCACAATCAAACAAGAGGAAGTCAGGTACCCATTGAATGGTTGTCGGAGGTTTCACGAAGCCCAACTTCTCCTTGAACTCTTGATGAGTAAACTCTTTGCCAACCCCGTCAATTTCAAATATAAAGGGGTCTTGGACACCGCTTATTGTAAGATGTATATTACTAACTGGCTCCCAAGCATGTATTGTCCAATCAATTAAGGTGTTTGGATCAAACTCAAAACTTGTAGATGTACGTGTGTCCTCCCACCAATGATTTGGTTCATTTGTCGTTTCAATATTAGCAGGACCAGTGATAAACATATTCGGGTCATGCCCACCAAAAACTGACAAACTCGAAACTACAAGAAACACTAAATACATTCTATTCATTTTACACCTTCTTTCTTAAAATATCAACCCTTACTTTAACTCTTTTTAAACCATCCGGCTGGTTTTTCGCCGGACGCACCGACACATTTGTAATATCCGTCATGGTCTTTCGTTCCAGTTACCTTAACAATATCACCTTCAGCATACGGAGAGTAAGGTCCAAAGAAAATTACCGGCTTTACCATTGGCTGCTTCTTCTCTGGTCCAGTAGGAAGCTTACCTAAAGCTCCTGTCCCTATAACAATCCCTGCTACTTTAAGAAAATTTCTTCTATCCATATTTATCCTATGTTATAATTGCTGCCAGCGGGCAGGATGCGGGTAACGTCCATTCCTGGGCCCTTGGTGCCTTTCGTTACATAGACAATTCCGGGTCAGCTCGATTTCAAGCCTCCACTGGCAAAGTATGAGCCGGCAAGCTTGTACACAGCTATTACACTATTTCCGACCCAGTATAGCTTAAGTGACGGGAGTAGGTTGGGACACATCAAACCCAACGCCCATGCGCCAGCTTTCGCTGCTACTCCCACACGATTATAGATAGCGGAGCAGGTAGAAACAGACTGCTGCTCAACTCCCCGATATTTATGACGCACGGCTGTATCACTATGCGTTGTTGTCTTTGGGCCTCGGGGCTAGCGGGCCACGTTTTTCCACCTGCCTACCGCTATTCTTTCATATAAAAGAGCGTAACTCAATTTACACACGTATTGTATCGTAATTTGCTCACCGCGTATACTATAAAATTTATCCAATTTGTTATTAGCGCTGTTACCAAAGTTATTCGTTACGTTTATTAAGCCCCTAAGGTAGTATTGAAACTTAATTAAATATAATACCACCTAATACTTACTATCCTTTATTTCCGTTTTGTCGATGAGTATGGCACTAGGCACGAACATGACGCACTTTTTAACCCAAAATAAGAGAGTATTATTACTATAGGCCTTAAATAAACGTTTTTAATAACGCAAAAAGTGTCCCTATGAGCCTTAAAGCGCCTAACTAGGGAAAAAAGCGTCTCTTTTAATCTCCAAAATGTTTCATTATAGCTTCATAGCAGGCCTAACTTAGCGCGTCTTACGCTAATAATGCGTTTAATACGCCTAATGATAGAAGCGCAGTTTATCTATAACCCAACGCATTACGTATGGCCGATATATTCATTTTTAGTCGAATACTCTCATTCTTGGCGTATTACAGACCCTCTTTAGAGCTTGTAAACGCGTTTTTTAGCATAGCAAGCCTAACTAGGACCCTAACAGGCCTAACAAACTCTATTTTAACACGTCTAACGCAACTTTGTGCTTCTTTCACCTAATTATAGGGACGCAACAACTCCATAACTCAAATAAAACGCGTTTTATACTCTATAACCCGTAGCAGGCCTAACAAACTAACAAACTTTTAGCCTAATGTATATCTATTTAACACTTTTATGGCGTATGGCGTATTGCGAATCATGCGCCAGGAGTTAGGCCTGCCATGCGTACTTAAAATACGCATTTTTAACCCATAACCCCTAACTAGCTTATAACGAGGGGTCCTAACAAGCTCCTTAAGACGCTCTATAAGTCTCCTGAGTAGGAGATGAGCTTAAAAAACGCACTAACCTCCCTAATCAATAGAGTACTCTCCAACATTAGATTCTATAAAAGGCAATATTTTGTCCTAGGGAGTAGCGTAACCCTATATTAGACCCATACCCTTTAGTTTTCTAGTATTCATACCTAATCTAATCTAGTTGATTATAGATACTCAAATTAGTAAGGATATTAGATTGGGAGCTATTGCTCATTCTTTTTCATTCATCAATATGAGTATTTATATTCAAATTTCAAATTATAATTTACTAACAATTTACTAATATAATTCTAACAAATAACTAACATTCTATTGATATTTCAAATTAGATTATTAGGAAATAATGCTCAAAGAATTGAGTGCCCAAATATATATTTTTTTGAAATTTTTTTGTTTACAAATCTAATAATGTTTGCTATAATAGGTTATATATTGAAGATGTTGATAGATTGTTAGTAAAATGTTAGTTTGAATTATTAGGTATTATTGCTCATTTATAATTGAATAATAGAATATTGGGGATTATTACTCAGAAAGGATGTGATTATGGCAGACAAAAAACACAGTTCAAATTTGAGTAATAGTTCTATAGATATTACTCTAAACGACAAACAAACTAATTTTATTTGTCAATTAGAAAATCTCATCGATGAAGGAACTAATACTCAAGGTATGTTCGCTTGGTATTTGAGTAATTATCTTCTAACAGATTTTGAGAAAATCTTCTTAGATAATAGGGAAAATTGCTCAAGTTCTCAAAAACGAAAAATGAGTATATTTACTAATTTGTTTAGTGAATTTTCTGAGAAATATCTTGGCTAAAAAATTGAGTAATTTCCCCAATATTGTATTATTGAATTATTTGAGGATTATTACCTAAAAACTTAGATAGAAAGTTAGATTGGAAGAAATACTCTATTATGTAAGTGTGAGAAACTTTAAGCTTTGGTATAAGTGCCAAGAAAGGAGGTGAAAATACTCATGGAGTCTAAGAAAAAAGCAAGACAAAAGTTTTTGAGGATAATTGCTCAAACATTTGTGGAAGATTTGCATTCAACAGGAAAGCTAAGACACATGCTTGAAGATTTGAGAATGATTACTCAAGAAATCAAACAAGAATTAAGACTCAATTCTTACCTAAAACATAGTGTAAATTTCCCCCTATTTGAAGAAGAATTCACAAATGAAATTGAGGATATTTGTGCAGAATTAGGTAATTTATACTCAAGTGATGAATTAGAAGGTAAGGAAGAAAAGACTATTGTTTGGAGTTAATATACTCTAATCAATAAACAAGGAATAGTACCTAAATAAGGAAGTAAAGTGTGAGTGAGTATACATACTACTCTAATGCATTATGTATACTTGAGAATCTATTGATTTTCGTTTAGGAAATTGTACTTAGAAAGGAGGTAAATACAATGCGAGTAGAAGTAAAAGTAGTCAAAACAAGAGTAATAGAGCTTGATGCACAAACTTTAGAAGAAATACCTAAAAAGTTTGAAGAATGGAACAAGCTAAATGTTTTTGACGATGGTTCAAGAGACGATGTTCGTGAGCATACATACTATACTGCTCTAAACAGTTAACTGAGTAAACACACTTAGAAAGGTTAGTACGATGCAGAAATTTAGAGTAGAAATAACTGAAACAACCGTAGAGACTGCTGTGGTAGAAATACTCGCAGAATCTAAAGATGATGCTGGAGAGAAAGCACTCAAAGTAGCAGAGAGCTTTACCCTAGATAAGGAAGTAACTTATTCAAACGTGAGTGCGGAAAATATAACAGAAATTAAGTAAACACACTTAGAAAGGAGTATCAACTGTGGAAATGGTGGAAATATGCTCCAATTGCGGAGTGATAAACACAGGTGATGAGTGTTATTGCCCTATATGTGGTGGAACATTTGTTGAAGTGGAGAATTGTGTACTCGAGCCCATCACATCTCGGTGGGAAATACTCAAGTATGAAGTTCTGCATGAATTTGGGTTAATAGAGTAAACGCACTTAATTCCCCTATAAAGAGTGCTTAAGGAACTTCTACCTTTGAAAGGAGGTGATTAGACATGAAACTACGTACTTTAATCGAGCTATTGAGCAAAGAAGATTGGAGCGCAGAAGTGAGTATTGACACCAGAACAAAAGAAGAAGTGTCTCCAAGTAAGTATTGCTCCAGAGTTAAACACCAAGAGATTCTGAGTATATCTTCCTTTATGGACAAACGTACTCCAGTTGTGGCGATAAATACTCGCGGGTAAACTCACTTACAAATGCTGGTGAGTTAGGCAACTTAGTGCGTATTTCAAGTAAACGCACCTAATATGGCGAGTATCAACGTGGGATAATAGACAATCTAGTGCGTTTACTCTAAAAAATGAATCGCAATCCCATCATTTAAGGGTGGAGGTGTGTAAGGAGATTTTACCTGAACAAAGAAGTGTATAAAGGAAGGTTGAGAATCTTTAGTGTTTCATTTCTAAAAATAGAGTATTGGTGCTCATTGGGTTATTTAGAGTTAGTGCTCAAACTTTTGAGTAGTTTCGACTTTGAGTACTTATGCAGGCTCGATGGTGATTTTCACCTTCTTAGGGTTGCCAAGCTCTTCCATCCCTGCATTTTGGATATAAATACTCGTGGTCACTTTGTCGTCCACTCCGTTCGGACTTTTGAATCGGACGCAAGACTTGCATGTCTTGTCTTGCTCGACAACTGTGGTAATTTTGCCCTTTGGCATTTTCGTCTCCTTGCTTGAGGTTTTTTGCTCGTCTAATTCAACTTACAACCACCAGGAAATTATCCTCGACCTTACAGGTCACGGAGCTCACGGTACTTATTCTTGTACCATGAGAAGTGGTTTTTGTTGAACTTCGTCGTTGGCATAATACCCTTCGCAATTTCGAGTGATTTTTCATAAGTCGCCTTTTCCAGGGTGACCTTGTCAAAATACTCGTAAATTGCCTTGCCAAGGGAACCACGTTTGTACCCACTCTTTTTGGTCTTTTTACCCTTGGTACTCGTACCTGTCTTGTCAGTCTTTTGGACTTTTTTCTTTTTCTTTTTCTTAGGCATGTTTGCTCCTTTCAAGAGCTGTGAGTACCAATACTCTATTCACTTTTTAATGAGCACTATTCTATTTGACAACCGCATTATAGCATGTTTTAGTCAGTTTGTAAACCAAAAAATAAAATAAAAACGCCTTTTTGAGGGCTCGATTCTACGAGTAAAGATACTCTGGCCAATTTGTAGCCAATTATACTCTTTTTAGTATACGAGGATTATTCCACATGTTATAATGTAGTTATGTTTGAGCAGCATTACCCAGAGCACTAACACCCACCAAACCAAGTAGGAAAGGGAGAGGGTCCAATTTTCTGCATTAAGGAAGGTTGAGAATCTATTGACTTTAGTTTTCAAAACGTTAAAACAGTATCAGTAAACGGTATCAAAGTCTGACCGCTTAACACAACCACCACTTTGTCAGTGAAAAGGAGAGGACATTTACTAGGAATACCGTCACCACAATAACAATCTAAAAATTTACGGTTATCTCCCTTAGGATTGTTTAGCGTCTCATGCAAATTACATATATCATGCATCACATCTCTAAATGGACACGGTGTTGTGTCATCTTTATCTATAAGTATAGTCTTCATTTCTGAACTCGGTCTTCCATCTCTTCTATCAAGTCTCCAAGTTGTTCCCTGTCTGCTGCAACATAGGTATAATGGTCTATATATATCTTATCAGTACTACCCCTAAGCCTATTTACTAATGGACCTAAGAAGTAAATTTTTATACCTTCATTTATACCAGCAATCTTTAGGAATGTGTTTGTGTGAGTACGCTTCCACCACTTAGCTGGTTCTGATGTCTTAGGTAGTTGTGCACACAGTATCTCTTCAAACCTTACTACTCCAATATCAACTGCGCTTCTCCAAGTAGCAAACACTACATAGCCCCCCTCTCCAAACAAAAATCTTTCAGCTACATCTTCTAACATTGCTTGCGTTCTACCTGTGTGCCTATTTATTTTACTGCCCATACTATCTCCAATTGAATAAAATGTATTAACTGGTCAACATAAAACCATAAGGGATTGTCTAACGATTTCGGGGCATCTACCCGTGCTTTATCTACGAGACAGTGCACAATACACAGAAAAGGCCACTTCCATGGAGCATTTATTTTACAATACTCTAAAGCCATAACAACACATCCTGTCCATATAACAGAGTGTACTATACAGATGTACCAGCTCTTCTTGTTTGCTGCAATATATTCAGTCTGAAAAGCGAAGTCACCTATAAAATGAGCCCAAATTAGCCATGCAAACTTAGTCATGAAAGAACCCTACCACATCGTTATGCCCTATGACATACTTCTCCATTACTTTCATGAAATCATCTCTACCAAACTCATGAGGTCTGCTAAACATTTCACAGGCTCGGTTAGCTACTAACATGCCCTCCATTTCAAGTTGTGCACACACGGCTTGGGCGTGTATGTATGCTGCTTTCTGTTCTTCCGTCATTTGTTACCCCTTTTTGTTTAGTTCTCAGTTATCATATACCCAAGTTCTTCTAAAGCATTAAGCACTTGAACTACCTGCTTCTTCACTCCTACACAAGTTCTCGTGTTAGTCCTCAAATGTGCTTTGGCAGAGGTTACAGCAACGTGGAGTTTAAGCTTAGAAGCAGCAACGATGTGATTTGTTATGATTTCAAACGTTATCGCTTCAACAAGTTTGTTTTCGTCAATCACGACTTACCTCTCTTTCTCTTCTTCTTCTCTCCTCCACTGTTGTGCCATTTCAACCATCTATGATACGCATCATCATTCTCTTCTTGTGTGATACTGCGACTTATCTCAAAAATCTCGTTACCATGAGGAATGTAGTTAAAGTCTTTACCACAATCCTTAAACAAACGAATGAGATTCGGTCGCACCATAAAGAAAGCCTCTCTTCTTGCACTTTCTGGTATCAGTACTCCATACCTTACTTTACCTAGTTTTTTACTACTTGCCATCG
>SDBT01001432.1_pt1 | contig 41921 bp, 64 predicted proteins | sample 2277101 | NCBI WGS metagenome assembly SDBT01 (sample SAMN10404973, study PRJNA504765) | marine sediment metagenome | isolation source: marine sediment core GS10_PC15, 103 cmbsf | place: Arctic Ocean: Southern Knipovich Ridge | collected 2010 | reverse complement strand
GATATTCCCTGTAAGCGTATAGATAGCCGGTGCCGGGGTCTTGTGCAAACCATATAGCAGCCGTATTGACACCGCCGAAGTCGATACCCATATATCTCATCCACTCTTTCGGTAACTCTCTTCTCGGTATCACGCAATGTCTCTGGTCAAAAGAGTCATATATAAGGCCAGCAGGCTTGGTATATTGACCTCGATAAAACAGGTCGAACTTCCACCGGGGCATAGTCTTGAGGGCTGCATCAAATTCCTTTTTGGGAAATGCCGGATTAAGAGTTGATGCAAACTGAACAACCTCTATATCGGGGTCACCTTTCGCCCATTTATCATAGAACTCAGTTTTCAGCCAGCCCAATCCGTATAGAGTCGTGGTAAACAGGGCCCGGCCCTGATGAATTGAAAGACGGCGCCGGATGGCCTCCCATGAATCCCGGCGAAATTGTTTCTGACCAGCCTCATCAAGCCACGCTGCCTTTGCCGTAGCCGACTCGATTGACTCGGGATTGGTAGCCGAACCAAAGATGATACGAGTCTTTCCGTTATGAAATTCAAAGGTCTTTATGCTGTCTTTATAATCTCCCAGATGAAGTATATCCCGGAAAACATAGATAAATTCCGGCAACATCTTGAGGTTGAGGAGAGGAAAGGTTGCTGTAACAGCGAGATAATCCCCTTCACCCTTCTCCATAATCTCCCGGTGTAACCAGTGGGGACCGAAGGTTGTCTTACCGCCCTGAGTGCCAGCCAGCATAAGCAGAAAGCGCCTTACGCTATCCCATATCCTGAGTTGACCTTCGTGCATATTAAGTTTTAACTGGTCACCAACTATCTCTCTGAAAGGCTTTACTGTCATTCTGTAAGTCCTGTTTTGCTACTTCTAAAATACCATAGGCTTCATAGTGGTTCTTTAATCCTAAGGCTAAGACTTGACTGGCGAATTTCCCTTCATCCTTATCCTCAACCAGTATCACTATCACCTTGTCGGTGGTTACCAGTTCCTTTTCAATCAATTCCAACAGTTCAGCTTTATTACTGCTTATAAGTATCTCGGAAATGCCACCCACTATTCTATCTCCTTGAGGAAGGATTGCCAGCAGTAAGGACATTCTTTCCGTTTCTGCCCATGCTTAAAGCATATTGACTTGGGGCTTGGTGGGTCGTGTTCGCAGCCACCTTCACCCCAATCTCTGAATTTCTTAACTTGGGCAATGGCTACTCTTCTGCCACCCCTATCTTGAAATCCCAATGCCTCATCTATCTCATCTGGTTCTAATAATATTCCCATTTTTACCACTCCAGTTTAATGATTATATAGCCGATGCGCTTGACTATGCTGAATCGGCAACCGCGCAATCTCAGGTCTATACTACCGATTTCCCAACTGCCAAAGGGCCTGATTCTCATTGTCTTTTACTTACCATAATATTTCACATGTTAAGCCGATTTCATGCCTAGCTATGTCGCACTATTAACACCGACTCCGATGGTGCCTCATGCTCCATTTTCCATTAGCACAAGGCTTTATGCGAGTCCTTCCATGCCGACCACCATGCCCTATATGTGGTGAACCACCGCCTCGACTACTCGATGCACCCATGCCCAGTAAATCAGAACCCATGTGACTCAGTGCTGCCACTATAGCCACCATAACCATCAGTCCTCTATTCATTGAACCTCCTTTTATCACCCTCCGACAACTGCTCTACCTACCATGAGAGCCACCAGAATGAGCAACAGACCGCTTAACACCATCGCCGTGACCCAAACTATAGTCAGCCAAAAATAGACCACTCAAACACCGCCCTACTTCTTTTTCTTCGGCTTCGGATGACCCTTCGTTGACTTATACCCTGGCTTCCCGCTTCTATGTGCCATTATTCCTCACTCCTTTCCCAATCATTTGCGTGACTCGGCCAGCTAAACGGCGGGAACTTAAAATCGGGTGTGCCACGGCTCTCCCTTCGGCTGAAATAAGCTCTTCTTCTCCGGAACCGCCGGACAATACCGACACTCACTGCACCTCACACCAAAATCACTGCACGCCTCCGCCGACTGACACCTACCCACCGCCCCAAAAACACTCGCCTTCTCCGGGTATGGCCTCTCCTTCCACACCCCACACTCAAGACAACCCCTCGCCAGATTGCACTCTTTCTGGAACAAGCACGACTCCCGACTCTTTATCTCCATCCTCTCCAATCTGATTGCCTTGCAGCCATCACAGTCGCACTCATCCAACGACAGGCCACTTGTGTAGCACTTATTCCTCGTCTTTGTTTCCAATTTTCACCCCTTTAATTCTTATTTTTTTACACTCAATTTAACCACCACAGTCTCAGGTTTTAAAAACCAAAAATTACAGGCGGGCATATTGGTGAGTGGTAGTGGTGTGTGATAATGGCTAGTACCCCCTATTGAAGCTGTTGGTGTTAATGTATAGTGTTACTCTTGTGTAGGGATTTTGGGCGAATCTTGAGCTGTCTCGGGCTGGTTGTGGTTATGGGTTATCGCTTTTAGCTGGTTGATTGCCTGCTCTATGTCGCTCAGGTCATGGGTATTATCAGGCTCGAAGGTCGCACTATTAACATTATGTGAACCACTATTAGGCTCAATGCTGGCATTATCCTTGTTATTGTCCTCTAATGTGTCAGGATACGTCAAAAGGGCAGGCTCTTGGCCAGGTATCTCTTCGACCTGGGTCCCAGCCGGTAACTCAGGCCGAACAATGATAACTGTCTTTATTTGTATAGGTCCACCATCCTTACCGGTTACTTCCTTCTTTTGTGTTGGTGTCCCGACAGCATGATCAACTATGAACCTGGCTGACTGTATCCGATCCCTGGAGACTTCTATTTTAGCTTTCTTGCTTCTCATTACATCCCTGAGATAACGAGCTGCATCCGGCCCGGCTTCATTCAATACGTTCTGTGTTCTCTGTTTATGGCTACATGCTGGCATTTAAAGCTCCTATATGGTTTTTAGAGGTCATTGTCAGGCGCTTTAATAAAATCTCATAGCCTGAGCATTACCTCATATATCGATAGTATGTAAAAAGGTAGCATATATCTCTTGGTGGTTAAGGGAGGGAGGTTAAAAAGGAAAGGCCCATATATATACTATGTGCTAATGGAAAAGATAAGGCACAATATATATACTATATGTTTTGTTGTGCTGGTATTTTTTCTTAATTAAGAGGAGAGCCACCTGGAGAGGATAATACTTGCAATGATAAGGGGTAAAAGGAAGGCGATGGAGAGTAGTATATCTATCTTATGGTTGTTAAGCATATATAGCAGCCTCTCAGATGCGATTTAAGGGCTATGTAAAGGTTATTGAATAGTATAGTATGGCTACATGTCAGGCGTGGTGGTGTGTATTAGAGATAGAACCTCATTGCTTGTCAATATAGCATGTGAGCGTATATATGTCAACCCCTGGTGATTATTTTCGTTTATTTTACGAAGAAAGTAGTAAATACCTCTTTAAGCTATTGACATGTATGCCATGTATGACATATAATAAGAGTATCTTATAGTGGAGGTGATGAAATGGTAACAGCAACACAGACCAGGCATCTAACGGTAGCAGAGACAGCGAAGCTAATACGGGGGCAACTGAAACCACGTTTCCCCGGTGTCAAGTTCTCGGTCAGGTCAAGCTCTTATAGTATGGGGGCATCAATTCACATATCATGGACTGATGGCCCACGGGCCAGGGTGGTTGACCAGGTTGTCAAGGGCTTTGAGGGTAAGAGCTTTGACGGAATGAATGACTTAGCAACACATCAAGATAGCTGGCTCCTGCCAGATGGAACGGCAGACCTAGCACACAGGGCCGACAGTTACGGCGGTTCTGTTCCCAGTTATGATTCAGAAGCACCATACCTGGAAGCAGAAAAGGTAAGTTTCGGGGCTGATTATGTCTTTACAAATAGACATGTATCGGACTTCGATAAGCGAGAGGCCGAAGCAGAGACATATATTCGGCAGCATTGCCGGTGCGATGGCGAGCCACCTAATGACAGGTTTGGCAACGATTGGGTTAATAGTTTAGCCCGGCGTATGGTACATGACTTTGAAGAAGGCGAGACAACAGAGCAGACCTTTGAGAGAGTTATTATCGATAGAAGTTAGACTTTCCCGCTGCTTCTAAGCAGGCCGACCACTTAAGTTTAGGAGCAGCAATAAAAGCCTAACAAAATAAAGGAGGAGACTAAAATGCCTATATGGTTTATAATCTGGATGCTTGCAGGTTTTGCATGGTTAGGTTATGAGATTTATAAATATCCTAACTATATCGAAGTTCTGCAACCTAAGTATGCACGCTATGAAGTCTATCATGCTCTAAAAAGTCACACGCTAGGACATACTCCATTGCTTGAAGGTGGAAACTTGCCGGAAGATTATAGCCCTAATGGCGAACCGTGCTACACAATAGTATTAAGCCCTGGCATAGATGGCGTGCTGTGTGGTTATACTTGGCTGGATAACCATTGTGCTGATCTCGTAGACTATGAACCTGAAGTTAATATGCACATAGGGGGCGTCAGGTATAGTATGCACATCAAGCAACCCTCAATAATTAAGGACATTATGAGAGTAAACAAGCTCACAAAGAAGCAGAAACTAGCTTACGTATAACATAAAGGAGCGTAATGGATAAAGACAGTATTATAAAGCTCAGGAAATCTTTAAGATTAACCCAGGAACAGTTTGCTCTTAAACTTGGGGTGCACAAATTAACCGTGAGCAGGTGGGAGCGGGGAGATAAGAGGCCGAGTAAACTAGCCGATAGACAATTAAAACGGATCAGGAGGTAACTATGGAAGCTAACATTGTATTTCTTAAGGGGCAAAGCATCGTAGACATGCTTCACCTGAAATGGGTGCTAGAAGCGCAGGGCTACACGGTAGACAATGTAAACACTAACTATGGGAAGGGAGCACTAGCATACACAGTCTCAAAGAAGACACAAGCGGAGGGTAAATAAGATGACAGACGATACTGAGCATGTATGGAGTTATCAATGTGGCAGATGTTTTATAAAAAGTGGGTGCACGTTCCGAGGAACTTACCATCAAGCGTTAGAGTGTGCCCCGACTTGTTGTTGGGGACAAAGCATGATGCCTGTATTAGTACAAGGAGCTTAACCCCTAACAGGGGAGTAAATTAAGGAGGTGAAGGAAATGAAATATTATATATTAGACGGAGAAGATTCGAATATAAAAGTAACAGAACCTACAAATACTAAGAAATATTTTAGGAGGCAGGAAATGAGAGGAAATGCTTTTTATGCAGCCACGCACCCAGCTTATAGTCTATTGGATGGTTTATACCACTGCAAATGTGGGAAAGTATTTGAACATATGGGGGAAATCTTGGCTCACTGCATAGAATCCGAAAACGAATACACGGCTGAACGGGTTTTAAGTTGGAGACAGTTTAACAAATACTTAAAGGAAAGAAATATAGAACTGGCTTAATAAATAGAGGCATAACCCCTAACAAGGGAAGGAGAAGGAAACAGATGATAGTTGGCTGTTATAGCTTAGACTTATACTGTGATAATGAGGAGGCTCATTTTGTTGAACCTAAACGCCTGCAGACGACAGGCTATTATGATACGCCATACTTTAACAGTATAGGTCGAAGTCGTGAAGGCTGTCTGCGTCTATCTAAGAAAGCTGGCTGGTCGGTAAACTTTAAAACGAGAACAGCCCTTTGTCCACAGTGCAAGGGGAAAAGATTAGGAGGCTCAGATGCTAACAGCTAGAAAAGCTAACTCAATATCCAGATTGATTATGACCATTAAACTGGACTTTATGGAATACCGGTTATACCTGCAGGAACGAGCCAATAATAAGAATTAGGAGGGGAAATTGAAGAAAGAAGAAACGAAAACCTTAATAGTCAGAGGCGTTAAAATAAAGCTAGCCCTAGCATTAAAGGTTGATGCTGCAAGATTAGGAATTTCTGCAGGTGCCTGGTTGAACTCAGCGATAGAGGACAAACTGAAAAGGGGGAGGAAATAATAATGGGTACAGGCAAATTTATACTTGAGGGGAAAATACCAAAGGCTGTTGAGGATATTTTTGAATGGGGAGAATGGTTTGAACACGCTGACCGCCGAGTAGCAGAGACAAGCCTGCCGAATGAGGTAAGGGTATCAACTGTGTTTCTTGGACTCGACCACAACTTTGAAGAGGGTAAACCCATCTTGTTTGAGACAATGATTTTCGGTGGCAAACAAGACCAATATCAAGAAAGATACCATACTTGGGAAGAAGCAGAAGCAGGCCACGAGCAAGCAGTATCAAAAGCGAAGTCTAAGAAGTAAAGCTCTCAGATGCGATTTAAGGCTACCCTAAAGGCTAACCAATAGCAGCATACCTCGGTTAGCCTTTCCCTTTATGTGGTTTGACCTGGGACATTATCAGCATGGGCTTTGTCATAAGCACGACACATATCAAAGCGCCTGTAATACTTTGCAATATAATTCCACCCACTAATATGCCATGTGATAACGCTTATCCGGTTTTCTATTGCCTTAGTCGATAACCGGAAATAGTTTGCCAGAGTTTCAACCGGCCAATCATACTCATAAAACAACAGCACCATCAAACCATCAGTACCGCAATTCTCCAAGCGCCTCTCAACTTCAACGATATATTCAATGGCAGTACAGAAGGGACCTCGGGCCAAGAGCCTCCTATCTTGATCAGCAACACTTGGGTCAGGAGGCCATAAGCCAGCATGGAGAATAGAGGCATTACCCAGAAGCCATATAATATGCTCTTCCTGGAAGGTTATCTCAGCCGGTGAATAATATTCTTTAATCATAATGTTAGCTGATCAAGCTTGCTAATATTTACCATTACTATTTGAGTTAAGTAACATTTTAATAAAAGCCTTCGTACCTGCTGGCCTTTGCCATGTTCTAGTAAACCTTGTCCATTCAAGGGGATACTCTATCTTCCCTTCCGGTGCTTGATATAACTGTGCGAATGGCATTGCGCCAGCTTCATAGACTTCAAGTAAGCGGATAAGCGCCTTTAATCGTGTCTCATTCGGGTTGTGTTTTAAAAGCACATAGCACCTAACCTTATCATTAGGAAGTGATAACAAAGCTAAAGCTTTACGAAGTGGCTTAATAGCACCTTCGGTATCACAAGCTAAAAACAATCGTTTTATACGGAGTGATCGGATTCTATCAGCTATCCACTGATTGACTCGCTGTGCTTCCAAGCCAGCTAGTATAATAGCTTTTTGAGTAGCCAGCATATCAAACACTTGGTTAATGTGATTGTCGGGACATTGGAGCAGGCTATTATCTTGGATTACATTGCCCGGATATATTTTACCGGGGCGTGTGTCCCCCTCTCTTCTCCATGCTAGGCACCAAGGGCAATGATTATTACAACCATGACTAGTGTAGATAATACCTTCTTTTGCATACAGCCCTGGCTTGAATTCATTAGTACATGGATCGTCATACGCTGGACCACCAATCTTTACAATAGGATAATATTGACTCCATGCAAGTTTTAATCTCTCCGCTTCTGGCTTATCCCATGTAAAAGTACAAGACACATGGATCTCATCAGCTTCCGGTTGTTCAAGTTGAGGATCACCGATAAAGACCATATTATCAGTTGGTGTGTGTGATGTGCGTCTTGGGAACACTCTTATTATCTTCATTTCAGCGGTGATTTCTGCTTACTAGGCACCCGCATAATTTTGTCGATTTCTTCCAAGCTCTCAATCTCAGTGTCGATATAAACGCCGGGCTCTTTATCCATTGACCTCTCTATATGACAGCCATATTCTTGCACATTGAAGTCATCCAGGTCTTGAATAGCCTGGGCATTATGGTAGAGAAGTAACTGGTATATGTTCATACTATCTCCAGGTTAAGTAAACTATACCAGCAATTAGCTCTATGACAAAGCCTTTAATGTTCTCCACTATTTCAATATCTCCAATATTTCCTCAAACTGGCTAGGACGCCAAAGGTAGACTTCAAGGCTAGGGATAAGACCGCCTGACTTCGTTAATTTAATGCCCTTAATACTACCAATCGGAATAGGCTCAAGGGTAATCATTCTCACACACTCCCTCAAGTCATCCAGCCAGCCGTCTTGCTCTGGTGATAACTTCCCTATCTCACTCTTGATTTCGGCAAAGATAAGGCGCGGTGGTCGAACACATACATAATCAGGGAATCCTTTATGCCCCTTGATAGGTGTCCTGTATCCCTTACTACTCCATGCTGGCCTGAAGTGTGTCCAGCGCCATTGGTAGAGCTTCAGCAAGTCCTCAACCTGAGTTGAAAAAGCAGTCTCACTTATTCCTTTAGTCATCATTTCCCTCCTCTGCTTTAAGCCATTTACTTCTAACTAAAGGTATCCTGCAATATGTTCCTGCAAAGTCCTTTCCTATAGTTAATCTATACCACCACCACAGCAACCTATAAGGCAGAATGGTTCTGGCTATTAAATTTAAGTATCTCACTGTTTCACCTCCTTCAACGGACGGAAATCTATACCAGAATTTAATACCAGAAAGCTAGTAACCGAATCCTCAAACCGCGACCTCACCCTCTCCGGCAACTGCTCTATCTCCAGGTTAGTTGACATCACAGTAAACAACTGCCGGCCATACCGCGCTATCACTATCTTCTCCAGAATCCGGTCACAGAAGCTCCTATCCCCTTCACCGGCGCCAATGTCATCCACGATAAGCCTCTTAGCAAAGCAATAATTGTCCAGGATCGTATTGTATTCCTTTGTTGGATCCTTTATTGCCTGACCAAGCGTGCTTAACATGGTTGGCATCTGCATTACCCGGCAAAACTTACCGCGCTTATAAAGCTCAATGGCCAGTGCTTCGCATAGATGAGTCTTACCATTGCCAACACCACCATAGCAGCAGAGCATAAACTCGGGGCCTTTCAGCATAGCCTTGAAAGCTACTAATGCCTCTTTCGTGCCAGCCATAGGCTTGAATTTCTTGAAGGTATTATCCAAGCTCATTACTCCCAGGGCTCTCGTCAGCTCCTCCTTCGTTCTCGATAAGCCTAGTAATTCGGGGGTCTGGTGGTCTTTTGGTGTAGGAGTCTCGTTGGGTAAGTCTTTGAGAATTTTGCCTATGTGTTCCATCTTGACCTCCTTTAAGGAACTCTCTATCCTTCTTCATCCAGTTCCGCAACCGGGTCTTCCAGAGAGCCTTGTTGTGTTTCATCTTGTTGGAATGAAAATCCCGGCAGGCTTTGATATGGCTATCAGTCAACAGAGGATATTCAGCGAGAAACTCAACAAGCCACTGAGCATCTTCAAGTGAATGAGTAGCTCCCCATCGAGAGAGACTTTGTAATTCTTCAATTATATTGTTGTCGTCTACAATTACTTCTTTATTATTATCTAGTATATTATCCTTTAGTATTGTTTGTGTACTTCTTACGTCAGAAACCTCGTTCCTTACGTCAGAAACTCCTATACAAAGGGGTTCTTTACCATTTATACTAGGTTTTAGTGGAATATCGGTTGTGCGATTTCGGTAAGCATCAGTGATATTATCAACTAAATTCTGACACCAGATAATCCTTTTATCCCATAGTTTACTGTCGATAGCATCCAGATCGACTAAGAGTCCCATTATCTGCTCCGCTTTTTCATTAACTACATGAGTTTTTGCCAGAAGAAACTCCCAAGCAACCGGGTTTCTAGCGTCATAAAAGTGACCCTGGCTGTTGGCCAGTATCTCCAGTAGCTTAAACCAGAAGGCATATCCATCATTACCAAACTTACTCTCTAGGATATAGAGAGTCTTGCCACTACTGGCATTAGAGTAATGAGGAAAGTAATCAACTGTCTGCTTTTGAGGTCTAGCCATTGTGGGGCTCTCCGTCTGGTGGTGGGGGGTACATACCAAGATAAAGGGTTGTGTAATATTCCCGGCGCTTTTTTAATAACTTACTAACCCTGCTGATTGATATACCAAATATAATACCCACTTCCTTCATTGAGGCTTCAGAGTGGGCATCAACATAATCGTATAGGGTACGATTTCTTTCTAACTTGCGCATACCGTCATATTTTGCCATATTTTCACTATAAACTATGTTTACTACTTTGTCAACCCTTCACAGTATTCTCCTCCTGCAATAGATACAGAATACAGACTCCCAGGGCGAGTCCTTATGACAGTGGTTACACTTACGGACCAGCTTATTCTTGACCTTCTGTATCTTTGGCCGGGCTTTCATTTAGATATTTCTCCTTGAGGGCTTGATACTGTCCCTTGCTAAAGATTACAAGCCCCCGGAGTTCCTCCCATACATGGTCACCAGATACTTGGTGGGTATCCAGTTCCTCAAATATCTCCCTCATTACCTCATTGTGTTTGTTATGGAGTTCTTCATATTCATGGAGAGCAATATATAACTCTTTTGAGAGTTCTGTCCTTATTCGATGTTCTTTGCCAAATTCTTCCTCACAGGATTCTAGTTGGGCTTTGGCCCCCGCATCAAAGGTTTCATGCTTAGAAAACATCCCGTCTTCTGGTCGTTCTTGGTCACTTGGGTTGTTATAAGGGTTATCTATCCTTTTCATTTTACCTCCTCACTTCTGAATTGATAATGCGTACCTTGACATGTCCAGTCAATATAGGGCATCGTTCAGCCGTACTCATTTCGGGAACTCCTGTCTCAATTCAAACCTCTTTCCTCTTTGCCAGTTCCGCATCGCCCATATAGGTAGCTTTTCTTCCTTCAATATCAAGGGCTCAAGATTTTTCTTCAAGAACACCGGAATACCAGCCTTATCCGCAGCCTCGACTATCTCCTGTACCCACTCTATCTTAGGCTGGAATGTCCACGATTTACCGTATTTCATAATACGCTCAGTGTCATCAGGATACATGGCAACTAACTCCCAATAGCTTTTACAGGTCTGTGAGCCGATGATGAGCCAATCAACGGAACTAATAAGGCTAGTAAACATTCCCATTTCCCCAGTAGAGATATGCCCAAGTAGAGGTTCAAAGGAGACAAACTTAACCTTTGCTTCTACAAAATTGGTCAGATAATGAACAGCCTCAAGCCAGCTTTTATCATCAGTAGCACTCACCCCCACGTAACAGTGATCGGGAAAGGGTGAGAACTTGGCAAGGTTCTGTGGCTGCTTCGTGAGTAGGTAGAAGCGGTCGCGCTTGTTGAATCTAATAACATCGAGCACGTCGCCTGTCCATTTCTCAGGTATCCCAACCCCGAACAAATCCGACATATCGCAAACGAATATCCCTCTTGGTGGTTTCCCCCCGTAAATATCCCACGCGTCCTCTAACCTCTCAGGCCAAAAGCGGGGATAGAAGGGGTCAGGCATATTCAATGGGCTATGTGGTTCAACGGTGATAAATTTGTCCGAAGATTCATCGCTCATATAGATATGCCTCAGTCTAGTATTAGCCAGCTTCCTTGCGTTAGGGTTAGGGCAATCGCCTAAAGAACCTGTGATTGGATTCCATGCCCAACCCCTTGTTCCATCCGGGTTAGGATAACACTCGTAATTACTTCTATGCACGGTTTTCTCCTTTCTTGAACCGATAGGGTTTACCTGCTTCCTCTAAAGCTAATGCTCCCTTTTCGGCTCGTTTAAGTTGCCACTGGCGAACATCATCAATAAAGTTTGTTTCAGTCAGTATTTGTTCTCGTAGGTATTTTTGTTTTAATCCAGTTCGGGTTATGCTATTAAGTTCAAAGACTCTATCTCTTATGTCCAGCATTTTAATTGTATCCTCTAGCGTGTAAGGAATATTTCTTGTATGGCTTCGTTGGAACTCTGCCAATTCCCCAACCATTAGCAAAACATCACGCTTTAGATAACAACAGGGAGCTATCTTCTGAACGAAAGATAAAACTCCTTCAAGCCCATTGATAACATAGCCATTCTTATCTCTCTCATAGTCAATATGCCCATAACCAATAAAATCTCTAATAGCCTCTAATACGGCATTTGTTTTTTGAGCTATTTTTATCACTGGACGAAATCTATAAATCACACCAGTATCCATCTGCCTATGTACCGTCAGTATCATAGCTGAACCTTCACCATCAAAGAACCCACCTATATAATAATTATTCATAAGCATATACTAACATAAACGCATAGTCTGTGTCAAGTTCCATGTGTAGCCCGGTGTACCATCTGGGTTTAGCGCCCATTCAATCTTTGTCTTGTTCATTTGAATCCTCCTGCTGGTATCATTGATGCTTTCCTATTGCGTAGTTGCATTTTCTGCATAGCCCAAACGCTCTGTTATATCTGTTTAGAGATATACCGCACCTGTCGCAGTGTTTAGGATACCTTCGGGGATTGGTCAACTCCCTCCTCCTTTGCTAGAGGGACAAGGTATTTTATAGGTTTACCTAATTCAGTAGCATATTTTATTTCGTTGGCTGTGCTTTTGCCTATATATCCATCTACATTGATAACAAATACTTCATCGGCAAGGTCTATTTTCCTTAGATGTAAAGCGTCCATTCTTTCAGCAACTCCCTCATATTCTGCTAAGTGGTCAGGTATTGCCTCGGCACTATAATTCTCAGGTAAAAGATGAAGCCCCAATGTAATAGCCCCCTGCTTTTCAAGCTCCCATGCCAATGTTGCAAAGTAAAAAATAAAGCGAGAACTCCCACAAAGACAGATTATCTTAGGTCGGTCTGCCCCTAACAATCCATCAAGAACTAACTTTATTTCATCGGTATTTATCTTCATTTCACCACCTCCTCACGATGTACTGAAAGGGAAGTCTCCATCCATCTGACCCATCGGTGCGCCTGGTTTGCCTAACTTACCAGCTCCAATGGATACATCTCTTGCATATATGGTCCCACAATCCAAGCAAATGTCTGTGCGTATAGAATATGCCGGCACTATACCATTAGCAGGCATAAGGACTATATTCTTCATATTGAAAGCTGCTCCATCACGCTTATCAAAATATAAATTCCAATCTGCCTGAGACAATCCCTTCTTGACAGCAGCTTTAGATATTTCCTCACAGAATCTCTCCTTAGAGCCACAGTTCGGACACTTATCAAATTCTTTCTTAAATCCTATTTCCATTTTCTTTTCCTCCTGCTTGCTGGCTCGGTCAACTCTACCAGAGACTACCTTCACAATAAATCCCGAAGTATGTTGCCGACACCAGCAAGCCTGTTAAGTTGTTACGAAATCTTAAGTAAGACGTGACAATAGAGTTGGTCTATGATGGCATTAACACTAGCCATATCGTCATTTAAGACACCCGAAATCTCATCCAATACATTAGGCTCTTGGGGTCGTACTTCGCTGCCTGCTTCCTTCACGTCAACCCGGTTGAACTGTGCATCCAACCTATTCTGCAATTCAGCAAGCCTTCCCCTTATTTGAAGGCTTACCTCCAAGATGGTCTGTTCCTTTGCGCCTACTGCATTTTGTCCTATTCCCATGATTACCTCCTTTCTTTATTGTTCCTTTTTCGGAACTATTTATTTAACTCCTCAAACAATAAATCAAGCTGATACCGGGTCAGGTCGGCTGGCTTCTGTATCTTCCAGCCCCTCTCAACATTGCAGAAGGTTCCCAACCATTTCGCATCTTTCTTTTTCTCAGCCATAGCATCCTTGAGACTATCAATCTCTGCTTGGGTAGCCTTTCGGTTAGGGTCTGCATCTACGTCTGGCTGCTCTACGGCATCTGGCAGATTCTCAGCTTGGGTAATCTCTTCAGCACTAGGAATAGTCTCGGGAACCTCAATGAACTCACCCTCTACAGTCTCGGGCTCCGGTGCTGCCTGTTCTGAGAGTTCCTGAGTTGACGCTGGCGGTGCCTCTGCCTTGTTCTTGGGCTCATTACACCACTTCTTTCCCTTAGCTCCCTCAAGTGCGTGGGCATAGAAGGGTCCGAACCTTCCCTTCTTTAACTCAAAGGCACACTCATGCTCTTGGCACCAATGCTCAGTTGTTTCAGCCGAAGGGGCAACTGTCGTTGATGCTGTCTCAGAGAGGACTTCCCCGGTAGATGAGTCAATCACCTTATAATCGACATCAATATACCTTTCATCAACAACCTCGACTTTCGGTATTGCCTTGCCAGGTAGACGGTCCATTGCCTGCCTCTCAGAACGGATATTAGCCATATTCCTTTTAGTATTACCCTTCTCCGTACCTTTAGGAGTAGCAGTCTTTGGATAAAGCCCGAAGCCGATGGCCAGATTACCACCCTCACCCTGTAGCTTGGTAACTGATATGATGTTTAGCTGAGACTCCTCACTGTTCTTGCCGAACTGCTTGGCAATCTCCTCTTCACTTGCTGCCCTAGGAGTGTCATCAAGGAAAGAAAACTCACCTTTTAATGCGTGAGCAATCTTTCGACTTGCCGGGATCCCGACAACCATGGCGTAATCATTCCCACCGGCCTTATTCTTAAATGGGATAATGAATACCTCTTTGGCTAGTGGATGAAGCCCATAGTCCCGGCAGAAGATGGCAGTCCTTATAATCTCATCCTCTGGCACTTTGGGATAGACGAGTTTCAGGATGTGCATAGCTTGTGGCTGCGTGAGTGCGCCGGTGAGTGGTGCCCTTGACTGTACCAATTCCCTTGTCTTTTCTTCTCCGTGATCTTGTTCCATGATTTCCCTCCTAGATTCTATATTGAGGCTCGCCAAACCTTCCTTTTCAAAGCGACTTGACTCTCTTATGATTCCTTCGTGGTTTGTTCGCCTATAGTCAGAGCAAGTTAAAAAAGCCTTCTTTTCATTCATATCCCATAATACGACCAGCCTGCCCCCGCACTCCAAGCAGACGTTACGCTTCCGTATCTTCTCAAGGTCATCTCTGGTATTGCTATCACCTTCATACAGAGGCATCTATTCCCCCTCTTTAAGTAGGGATTCTGGTATACACAGTACTCTTTTCGCACATACTGTATCCCACCAACAATCTTCGTGCTCCACCACCTTCTTTACCTGGGCTTTGGCTACTAAACCTAAATCCTCTATATATGTCGTGGGTAAATCTGCAACAATATCAAAGCATTCTTCTTTTGTAAGTAATATCATATCACTCCTTAGCCAAGACTCTCACGTAGCCAGTAGTCTAACCTCCTGAAGTAATCATGCAGATAACACCAGTACAAATCATGTAGTAGTTCTTTCATGCTACCCCCTCGCTTATCTCTTCCTGCTTAGTCCCTTCATCCTGTGACATTATACCTCCTCTGGGATAAAGACTAGCCAACCCAATTTATTGCTATGCTTAGGAGGCTTACCCACACTATTAACACAATACTTCCCCGACTTCTTCAATGCCTCCAATATAGCATCCGCTCCAACTTCAGCAGCGATTTGTTCGATACTTGGGCAAACACAAGCTACCTGACCCCCAAAATCTGGGTCTGGGTAAGGGTTCTTCCAATCATCTGGTCTATACATCAGTCTTTCCTTCCTTTCACCTGTAGAGTAGGCTCTATCCATATCTCGATGCCCGGTATTGATATTGTTCCCTTACTGGACTTGACATCTTTACCAACCTTACCGGCATCTATCATCAAGTAATTCCTGTCAACCAGAGACAAGTCCACAACTCGCCACTTTGCAATGCCCATGAGAGCAGAGCTACCTGTTGATGTTTGGGCATAGGTCTTGGGCTCGGCTCGCAGCACCACTGGTTGTGTAGGTGCTTGCTCATTATTGAGAGCTGCTTTCCTTTCAGCAATCTCTCTCTCTTGAAGAGTAATCGCATCGGCTTCAGCCTTCTTTCTCTGCTGTGCTACACGATAAGCCACGACCTTTGACCGGAGTATCCTATCAGCCTCTTCAATAGGGTCCATAAGTAACTTGAAGTCTGCTTTAACATCTGCGATGAAATCCTGTAGAGGTTCAAGGAAATCCTTTCGGCCAGTAGTAGCAGCTCTTTTCAATGTGGCTATGCTACTGAGGGTAACGGTGGCTGTCTCGACTGTAGCTTCAGAGTCTATAACAAAGGCTGTAGCATTTTCAACCAGGTCTTTAATCCCTGTCATTATCGCCTGAATATTCTGATAAGTAAGAGGCTTTATTCGAACAACGGCTGTCTCTGATTGTGGCTTAATAGTAAGTAAACCAGTAAACTGTTTTGGCTCAGAGGCATCGATAAGGGTAAGCCCTTCGCTATTCAACCCTTCTTCCATCTCTTCTTGCTCTGAGGAAAGCTCGGAAGTAATCTCTAATGGTATTTGCTCTTCCTGTTTGGGAATAGCCGATATGGTCTTCATAGCATCCTTAAAGCTGGCAACCTCTGCCTCGGGTACGTTGATAGCCGTCACAGTGGCTTTCTGAGTGCTGTTCTTGGTAGGTGCATCTACGACATCACCAACGACCAAGACCCCCTCAAAATAATAAACATACTCTCTGCCTTCTGTTGCATCATCACCGAAGCGTACCTTAACGATTTGTCGTGATTCCCTATCACCCCAAACCGCAGCTTTGCACTGAGGGCATCCATCAATCAATATAAACTCTCCATGTGGGCAATTTCCTTTAGATTGTTCTATCATTCAGTCCTCCTTTTTGTTTAGCTTCCTTCTATGGAGAGATGCAAGAGCAGTTACTCTATGCTGCGGTAACAATTTATCCCTGTTCAGTTGGTAGTAATGGGCTAGATACTTCTTTTGGTATGAGCCTCGACATAACTTACATTGGTATGCTCTTCCCCTAGAACTGCTCCGAGACAAACAAAAGTTGTCCTCCTCCTTGTATTGCTGGCAACAACTGCACAAGAGTTTTACTTTCTCATCCATCAGTATAAACTCACCGTGAAGTTGGCAATTTCCTTTAGCTTGTTCGATCATCATTCTCCCCTTACTCTTATTCTCGCTACCCTGGCTTTCGCTAACTCCCCATCTTCCTTGAGTCTCCTGGTGAGGTCATTAGCTATACTGCAGCAAATGGTTTCTATGCCCCGCCAATACTCCTTACGCTTACCAGTAGTCATAAGTGAGGCATCCTTAGCATTTAACTCCATCTGGTGTATCTTCTCTATATATTCTTCCAGCGCTTCTCTTAGTTCTTTACTCATTGTCTATCACCTTTACTACCGCAGTATCTCCATTATATCCCCACTCATCTAGGTTCTTGGCTTCGTCAGTTTGTCTTATGATTGGGAGTGGGAAACCACAGTCAGAACAATCCATATTTACCCCACGCGCTGATAAATCCATTCCCATATTCCTAGATATATAATGTACCCCTTTGCCTTTATTGTGAGGGGGTACAGTATCACAATGAGGGCACACTTGTTTATACCATAGAACATCATTCTTCACTTTCACCTTGTCTCCGATTTCTATTTCAGAGGGTTCTTTATTGGTTGTCATTCCGTCACCTCTTCAATCAGCCGGTGGAGTTCTTCCAGCTTGGCAGAAATAGTCATCAGGTCTGTTAGCTCGGTTTCTTTGACACCATGATTAACCAGTGCTTTCAAGGCGTTGGGAACTGTAGCATAAAAGCCGACTGTAGCCCAAGTCACGGTGCCAGGCTTTTTGCTTTTCGCCTTCTTGAATAAGATAACATTCATGGAATCTGATTCTATCTTCCACTTCTTTCCGATTAACAAAGTCCCCACTCCTTTAGTTTGGCTTGCCATTCATCAGTGTATTCCCCTTGTTGTGTATATAAACTAGCGTCACCACTAGCCTTTACCCACTCCACCACTTCCTTCATCCCTGCCTTGAATGAGATTTCAGCTTGGGCTTCAGTAAGTGCAGTAATGAGCTTGGGCAACATAGTCTTACCACAATAAAGGCACTTCTTGAGAATATCAACCTTCTGTGTAGGATTCATCACTGTGTCTCCAGCTTTCATTTCGCTACCTTCCTTGCAAGCCTGTTTAGTTTTCTCTGGGCTAGACTGCTAGGTTTCTGATCCTCACGCTCCCACCGACTTAGAGTTACTGCATCAACCTTTAGCCTGCCAGCCATTTCCTTCTGAGTTAATCCTAGTTTCTTCCTCAATTTGTTTATTCCTTTACCATTCATAATTAAAGAATACCAAACGACTAGTCGCTTGTCAACCCTTTTTCCTGCTATTTTCACAAAAGAGAATAAAAAAAGAAACCCCCCTTGCGGGGGTATTTCAATAATCAATGGTAATATACTAAAAGGGCTATAAAACCGTCAGAATCTTATTGTGGAGGCTCTAGCGACCGTTCTTGGCCTTGAGCCAGGTTACCAGTTCTGAATTAACTCTGGTATTATCGGTCATAGCTTTATTATAAGCGTCAAGCACATCAGTCAGGCGATCTTCCGCATACTTTCTATCATCACGCATTTGTCTGACTGCTTGGCGATAAGCAGTAAACGCAATTAGACCAAAGACTGCACCTATTCCACCTATGCTACCAATGTACTGTAATAAATCCATACTAATAACCTCCTATTCCTTGACCTTTTTTCCACTTGGTCCCCCAAAAGAGATGCGCCAGTAATAGTCCGACTGCGAACTTCCAGACATCATCCCAATTGAAGTACGGCCTCAACCACATTCCGAGAACAAAGAACCCTATAATAAGAAGCATGGGATTCTGGTAGGCAAAGTCTCTCATAATATGAGTCCACTTCCTACCGCCAATCCAATGCCACAAACCCCACTTATACGGATTAGACCAAAACCTTTTCCACCAGTTCATAAACTTCTCCTTAGAAACTATGAGAGATGCCCTTCAGCGCCTCCTTAATGTAAAACAGAGGGTCTTTAAGTATATGCTCCTCATCTATCCATACAACCGTTCTTCCCATGCCCTCCAGGAAAGCCCTCTGCATCCGGTCAGATGCCATCTTCTCAACACCACTATGCCAGTAAAGACTCTGTATATTGATGATGAGATTGAGCGACTCTACGAAGAAATCAGCTACGATACCACCGCCTACTATCCTGCCCCCTGCCTCGGAGTATTGGTAGACAAAATCTATCTTCAGTTTCGTAAGAGCCCAGTTCGCGTAATATTCCGGCTTGCTGCCTGGCCAATCCGGTGGAGGTGTTAGATTTATCTTAGGCATGTTAAGGTTCCACCACCGTCACATTGAAAACTCCCATGAAGTTATTACCTGTAGGAGTTTGGCCAGTAAGAGGATGTATCTTTACATAGTGAGTTTGGGCACCAGTAGAATCATTCCTGAAGGTAAACTCCTGAAGCAGATTGGCGTTTGCTACCGTTTCCAGCTTCTCCCACAACTGTTTAGGCTTATTGCCTTTATGCTCAAACCCACAGTTTATCATAAAACTCCACGACCACTTGAGGTCAAGGAGCTTCAAATAGGAGACTGTCATTGCAAGCAAGTCCGGAGAAAGAGTCGTTGTGCTGCCTCGGGCAAAGTCTAACCGGAACTGTATGGCATAAAATACCAAGCCTTTGCCACTGGTGCCAAGCACTAACTCCGTCACTCCATCTTCAGTTATCGCGCTACCCAGGGTAGTCCAGCCTGTATCGACATCCGTTTGCACATGGTCCAGCCGATACTTCACAATCACTGTCTCGTCAGCAGTCATATCGTTGCAATATAGATTGGTCTTCTTTGCCAGTTTCGGAAACACCTGGGTTCCGGCATCAAACCATGGCCTTATATCAATCGCACTGGCAGCAGCAGGATAACTACTCAGTTTCTTGGGATTACGGATATTCTTTTCAATATCAAAGCTGTAAACTTTGTTGTCGTGGTTAAAATATAGCCTGTACTTAAAGTCATTTGCGACAACGCCATAACTCATCACATCGTTGGCCGTAGCTGCTACCCAATCGACTTGCCACCCCTTTCCATCCCAGGACATGACCGTGGAGTAATTTGTTCCACCTTCCCCACTGGAGTCAACGAGTGCGAAAAACTCATTATTTGCACCAATGAAGCTGACAATCTCTCCAGCATATTGAGTGGGTAATCCATCATCCCGGTCTAAGCCCATCGGCTGTATAGTGGCAGTTTGAGCAGCAATATACTTGATGACCTCAAGGCCATTACTTATAAATGCAGCATCTCTCCACCTAACCAACCCGGCACCGCCATTAGGATGATCGGGGAAAGACAACTCTGTTTCAAGCCATATTGCATTAGCGAAGTCATGCGCCCAATAACCTTTCTTCGTTCCAGCATAGATTATAGGAGTGGCATCAGCATCCCTACTGACCAGTAAATTCTTGACATCATTGGCAAGTAATCCGGCATCAGCCAGAGGCCCATTAGCTGTCCAGGACGGTGAGGCAGTATTGGGTGTCGCAGCATAAGATATAAGGCCTGCTGTGTCCATCTTGAAGAGTTTGCCATCCCAATGAATACCTAGATTGGCACTGGATACATCAGTCACCACAAAGACTTCACTGGTATTCATATAGATGTAATTCTCTGAGTCACCCATGAAGATATAGAGGTTGTTCCCAACCGACCTAGTTAAAGCAGTAATGGTAGATGGCATAGAGGCTACGAAGTCAAAGCCAGTACCGGCTGAGTTTTCTTTCGCCAGAACTTTACCAAAGGCGTAGTAGAGAATGTCATTATACATTATCGCTGGACCCGGATTACCCACAGTGATTGAAACTGTAACGGTCATTTCACCGTCAAATTGAGCAGCCCCACCCTGAGAGGTATAGTCGAGAATAAGGCGTACCTTATCAAAGGCTACGTTCATTACTCTGGTTGCGGTTAATTGTTCGTAACTACCACCGCCAGTATGATAGGAACTATATGTTGTACCAACCCCATCACCGATCGCTATGCGCGCTTGACTAGCTTGTGCTGATTTCACATAAGCCTTGAAAACAACTGTGCATCCAGCATAATCATTTGTTGCATCTACATCCTGGTAGAGAGTTCCAGCGTTGCCTGTGAAATTTGCACAATAAGTTCCCTCTCTTTCAAGGGCATCATTTCTGGTCATTGCTGAGGTGCCTGTCTCAGTCCAGTTGGTTAGAGTATTAACATCATCCCATAACTCCAAGCCACCATCAGTAATAGTGGGAGCAGAGGGAGCCGTTGGAACAGTATGTAGAGTAGTCAGCCTGGGTAATACTTCATGGCCACGAAACCGAATATTGGTACTTCCCCAATATATCCGGTTAATATCAACCGACTCATCCATCTCCTCAATAAGCAAGCCACCTCTGAGGTCATTCCAGATAAGATTGGACATGATCTGTTCATTGGCATACTCGCTATCACCTGTGATAATCTTGCCGGGGAAACGGTTAAGTTGCTGAACCCTGACCTTCCCTATAATCGGAAACAGAGTATCCCCTATAAGCACCTCATTTTCGCCTATGACACGTCTAACCATTAAGTCCACCTTGTCCCGGCAATAAAGCGTGTTCTCATATCCAGTTTCTTTGTCTCGGCCTTTACATGCCATCGGTCTGACATATCTTTCCTGTCATCCATATCAATCTCAACACTCTTGACATGGGCTGAAAGTAATTGGCTTGTTACTCTTGATACGATGAAGTCCGGGTCTACTTCACATGTGCCAGTATCAGCACTCATTACTGTCAGCTTCTTATATCCGGTCAGACGAAGAAGTTTATTTACTCCACAGACCTGTAATCCATCTGTGGTTAATTGAAAGTAGTTTGTCGAACCTCTCACTATATTCCAGTAATCAGGATTGAGCAATTTCCATTGTCGGCTGTTACCGTCAACACCCCGAATATCATCAGTATAAAGCGTGAAAGCGCCCTTATCAGTAACCATCTTCAATCCTACGCTTATGATGGCTGAATCATTCTGAGGATTAGCAAGAGTAATAACATGCCGTGTCCAGGTCGATGCAGCAGTAGCCGGTATGTCAAGTGACTCCACTGGAGATGCACAAAGGGCTGTGTCATCGAGTAATACCTGGAGGTCACCGGCATCAAGAGCCGTTGTTGAGTAAATCCATATCTCCAGTTCATTAGTACCGGATAAGTCGAGTGAGGGTATATCTTGTGTTGCCAGAATGTCACCAGCGCCGGCCCCGGCTGCAACTACGAGCTTCAGACAGCCGGTTCCCTCTTGCTTAAAGGATTCATCTAGTGTAGCGGTAACATCGCCGTCTACCAGCTCATCCCATACCGTATCGCAGTTGTGAATTACTTTCTCAACTTGAACAGAGTAAACATACTCAACTTTGTGAATTGCCACGAAACCGGATGGCATAGCATATATATACCTCTTGCTCTCAGTAGTGGTTGTGTGATCCTCAGTGTCGAGTAGGGCATCATCAGTCACCTCTATCTCTGCTTGGGTAATGAGGTTGTTTATCTCCTCAATCGTATAGAGCTTCCACATCTCGTAGATGTCCCCAACGGTTAAGTTTGCAGTAAAGACAGGAGCCATGGTAGCATCCGACAGAGCAGAATCAAATTCAGCTACAAAGGACTTTTCCCCGGCAACAATACTTCCAGAAGGAGTATTTATCTGTACCTGTCTGCCCTTGTACTCATCATCACCGCCTGTAGCCAGGCCATAGGTATCAACAAGGCTTGATGTATCTTCAGTAGATGTGACAGTGCCGATAATGACAGCACCGATATTTCTCCCTATAGACTGCCTAATTTGCAGCCGTGTCCGACTCGAGATTGGGTTTCCCATTAGTTTTCCTCCAATCTAAATATCATTATCTTTTGGTTAGCTTCTAATGCTTTTTCTTATGGTTCCCGTGCTTTAGCATCTTCCTTTACCTCAGAAAGTGTTGCCATCTTCTGTTGAATATACTGGATAGCCCCATTGATTGCCTGAGCTTGCCTTATAAGACCTCCCAAGTCTTCCTTTAGCTCAGTTATTTGAATAGCCTTTTCTTTTTCCTTTGCCATTTATTCCTCATAAGTTATTAGAACTGTGATAGCTTTGCTTTTAATACTGCCACTATTTGCGCCTGAGAGATAAACACGTATGTCATCTCCATCAACAAAAAAATCATACTCGTGTTCATTTACAGATGTAAATACGGGAGGGATTCTATTGCCCGAAGTAGTAGTCACTAGAACTTGAATCCCAATTATATTACCTATAGTCAATCCATGAGCTATAGTAGTGTTACCTCCTTCACTGGCGGCAGTTGTGCCAGTGAGTTTCTTCATTTTGATTAAAGGGGCACCATCACCAATCGCTACATAACCTACCCCACATAACAATGGGTCTCCTATTTGTACTGTCATTTCAGCCTCCTAACTATTAGAACTCCTTGAGAGTTCCACCCATTCCGTTCCGTTGTGAATACACATTAGCCTATCATCTATGTGGTCAAACACAAAATTGGCACCACCAGCAAGGATAAAGGTATCAGACCCTGTTCCGTTAGCCACAGTTACTGTATCCGAACCCCCAGACGTATTGGATTTAAGAATCAGTATATCGCCCTCTGAACCACCCGTGGCGGTATCTAATTGGTCATTACCCCCACCAGCCCCACCTTGCACTATAATACTATGATAAGTTTGGGTTACTGCGATAACACCACTTGCTATGGTCAAATCTGCCTCAGCACCATATTTGAGTTTCTTGATAGACTGCATTGCCACCTTCAGGTATCCATTTGCATCACAGACAGGCACATGCCAAGACCCGCTGCCATCTTCAGACTCGTTAAAAACTGGTACATGAATTATTCTACCAAACTCATCCTCTAATTTTACATATGCCATAATTATTCCTCCTTTAAGCAGCTACAACAATTTTAACGTACCCGTTAGAATCCACAACTACTACATGCCAAGTCCCGCTGCCATCTTCAGACTCGTTTGCCACTAATACTTTCACCTGCCTGCCATAATTATCTTCCGTCTTTGTGTATGCCATATTTCACCTCCTTTAGTTTCCTTTTGCCTTTCCTTTAGATAAAGCCGTCTTACATAAAACCACTGTCTTGCGCTCCATATACTTTGTTGGTCTGTGAAATATAATATCAAAGAGTTTCATGTAGCGCCCTGAACTCGAAGCACTACGATGAAAAGAAAGCACCTGCATTATCAGGATACCTAAAAGTAATAATTCAATTAAATTCATCTTACCTCCGTCCAGTTTATCGCTGCGACAGCAGCAGCATCACTAGCACCCACACGGGTAAGTACAACCGATAAACTTCTCGATTGGTTTGTTCCTGCTGAGTCCAAACTGACAGGGAGTTTTGAAATAAAAGGCATTCTCCCACTCCCGACATCCTTTTTACCACCCGTAGCGACATATCCCATCGCAACAATCACTCCCCCTACTATAGCCGTTCCTGCTATATCCGTTTCGATAGAGGAGTGCGCCACTGGGGAGTCCCATGATACACTGGTAATACTTGTCGGTTTATAAACTAACTGAACGAAAACATCCTTATCCGTTAATATATCAATGCTTTCTATCCTCAGTTTAACCCTATTAGTGATACTGTTTAGTGTCAGAGCAGGGCGAATGGATAAAATAGGCACTGGTATAGTGCTGATAGTCCGAGTAGTCACCCCATTTCCAAACCCAAAGGGATGTCCTAATTCAGTCTGATCTCCACCTTCATTATAAACAGTCCCACAGATTGCCTCCATAGTTTTCGCGGAATCAACTGCCGAGGTATTTTCAATCAAATACCTTATAGGTAGGTTAGCCGTAGTAGTAGAGGGTTCATCCAGCGTGTTGACAATTAAAAACTCGTGAGCTAGATGAGAAACACCGTGTATATCAAATGACATTCGGATACGACCAAAAGACAGCCATTGTAAATCTATTCTTAGAATCTGCCCCTTGGTGAAGTCTAAAGTTACCCCCGACTCACCAGTTCCATCCATTTTGTCGTGATTCCAGTTTTCCTGGGTAACTACATTATCCACTACCGAACCAGAGGCTTTAGACCTCCTAACAAATTGAACAGTAGAGGCATCTTTGATTTGAAATAAGAAGCCGTTTTCATCATCACCATAGCCGACCTCCATTAACGTCCCTGCTTGAGGAGCAGACATTATAAACGACTTTGCAGTTGCCAGAGATTTACCGGCCTGATACCGGAAAAACTCAAATGTCTGGAGCAGGGCTCTTGACCCGTTATCCGTAGAAACCGCAAGAACTGCCGAAGAATGATTTGCATTGTGAGTGATCGTTCCATTATTCGCTGTTACAGCATCAAAGTATAAAGGATGCAAATTATACTGAAACTCATAGGTGAACTCATTGACTGGGTTAGAAACTCTTAATCTGCCGAAAGAGTCCAGGATAGAGGAATCTCCAAAAGTCATTGCCTGAGCGCCTTGAGAATTCGCTATGGCAAAGTACCATTCTCCAGACCCATCTGGCTTACTATTAGTAAGAACTGGTCTGATTATCCTACCCAGATTATCTTCCAATTTATCGTTGTAAGTGGTCATATCCTACCTCATATCGACCGCACAAATTCATCCCTCGGTCTGAATCTCTCATGGCATCTCTCGTCAAGTTCCCACCCAAAGGTGTTATTGACCAAAGACATTACTAAAGGCGCCAGATTCCCACATGAGGGGCACTCATGGGTATACCTGTCATCTATTGCCTTCTGTTTTTCAAATTTATTACCACATCCATTACAGACAAATTCATACCTGGGCAAATGACTCCTCCAATATCTGCTCTAAGGTTTCCTTATCGCCAACAGTATTACCTATCTGAGCAAGACTATCTACAGAAAGGCGAATATAATCTGTTTGAGGATTAACAAAGGTAAACATATACTCGCCATTATATGTTACCTCACAAGACTTGAGCCTTCTCAACTGCTCTGGTTTGAGTTTCTTGAACTCAGTAAAGCTAATGTTTGGTATTAACTCGGACATATTATTTTTACCTCCAAAAGTAAATTTTTCTATTATCCTTCTATTTCGTAAAGTACACCACCCTTGAACTTGAGGGTCTTTGCACCAAACTGCACTTCCGCGTCAATGCCTGTTGCACTATTGACTTCAAGAGTAGAGAACTCTCCCTTGCTAGCCTCACAAGTGCCTGGAATATCAACATTGCCATTTTCTATACTTAGAAGTTTAGCCGTTACTACCCACACGCCACCAACATATTCGAGAAATTCAAAAGTAGAAGGTTTGTAGCAAAGGAATTTATTAAACTCCTCTGGTAGCAATTCGGGGGTTTCAGTAGTAATGATTGGTTTTTTGTACAACATCTCTATACCTCCACTAAATTTTCGTTCTCATACCTATATCCAGGCGGTGGGGTTGTCTGAATTGACTGCGTTTCATGTATAAGAGTGCCATCATGCTCGAAAACTCTGAAGGGTCTTGCCATTCGACAATACACATTACCAATCTTGATTTGTGGCTTTTTACCACATGAACAAAGGACATCGTACATTTTATCTTTCGGCACAATCCTCTCAAATCTTTTACCACAGTCACAACCATATATGTATTTTGGCATTTCACTTCCCTTTGGAGGGGAGCAGCTTAACGCCACTCCCCCCCTGAGATTCTAGGCTTCCGGCTTTGGTGCTTTTTTGGCTAATTTAGCGCGGAGAGCTTCGGCATCATCTTCTTGACTGTACTTGATGCCCTTTTTTTCACACTCTTGAGCTAACTCAGACCAAACTCTTGTATCGCTCATATCTAGGCCTCACCCAGACAGAGTTTTACCGGGATCAAAGCTCCGGGGAAGTCCGCCCCTGTGTGACCAGTGTAACCAGCTATGTAACCAACATACTGATAAGTCGGTTGGTTATTAGTGGCATGGACACCTGAAACGAAGTAAACGGCGCCGGACAGGTTATACATACCAATCTCGTTACTTCCAGCACCTACGTTGTCAACACCAGCTAAACCACAAATTCCCCCGGTCTGGCCCCATCCACGGTAGGTATCAGTGATTGTCTTATTTGAAACGCAACAACCACTACCATGCAATGCCTGAACACCAGATTCAAGGTGTCGAACATCGGCAAATATGTTCCGGTAGCAGGATACCACTGATGCTGCATCTATATCCTGGTCAAGTGGCCAATCAAGAGTCAGGACAAATTCTCCACCACTATCCTCTGCTGTGTTGGATTCAATTCGCTTTACCTGGAACTCCCAATAGATTGTGCAGAATCCCCCGGCAAATACATCTTTCGGTGTAGCACTACCCTGGTCTGTGCAAGTAATGGTAGTATCACCATCGGTGCCTGCAGCAGCAATAGTACCTGTCTCCCTGGTTGTTCCATCTCCTGATGTAGCAGTACCAAACGCATTGTAGCCTACGAGTAGACGACCAGCGGTGCAGCCATTACCAGCTTGAACATAGCGAAATACATTTTCGCCATCAACAAACTTGGTGCCGATTGGGTACAGAGCCAGTTCCGTGATTTCATGTGGGCTCGGTATAGCTAAATTACCCCAACCAACCTGACTACCTGCAAACTTAGGCATCACTACATAACGCCCATCTTGGGGTGTTATCTTTTGTAAGTCTCTCATTTTTATCCTCCTCTTTTTATTTCCCTTAGTCTAACGGGTTGATGCCCGTCAGAACTGCCAGGCTGAACTTCTTGAAGCAGGCAAAGCCTACTTCCCAACTGAAACGGTTGGCGATTGCGTGCTGGTCTTCGATGAATGTTTCTCTCTCATGGTCCATTTCGGAAGCCTGGAGCGCAGTAACCTTATCCTCGCCAATTTGCAGGGCAAAGATCATGGTATTTTCGTTTGTACTTCCAACTGCAGCAGCATCGAAGTCGTAATCGGTGATGGTTTGGACACTAGATGAGCCCTCAATGAAGTTGTCCTTTAGCCAATCATTGACGTAAATGGGAATCTCATCGTAATGAGCCATCTTCATACCGAATAGGGTGGAGTCAGTAATCATAAAACCACTGGCTCCGGTGGCGCCACTTGCCCTTGAAAGGACATTGAGTTTACGCCTCGTAGCTCGCGACATGAGTATGAAATCTGGCTTACCCGGCTTAATCTGGTCAACCAACTTATCCATCATGGTCATAGTCAAAGCGCCGGTAGCGGCATTGCCGACAACTACCTGGTCATTATTAAGACCGTCAAGATCAGTCGTAGTAGCTGTTTCCAGTTCTGCTACAGTCCTGAGCAGTCCCTTGAACTGGTTGGTTGTTGAACCTACAGAAGTCTGCCCGATTATCATGGTTTTCTCAAACTCATGTGCCATAGCTTTTGATGCTTTCTCAACATCAACAGCTTCCGGGTCCTGCGTGGCATTGCGCTTGATAGCTGTCTTATTGGTATAACCAGTGGTAATCAGAGTAAAGACATTCGTAGTTCTCTGCTCAAATGTGCCGGTGCTTTCAACAAGCTGCTGATTCCTGGCTATCCAATTTGCAGTAGGCAGGGTTAGTTCGACATTGTAATTTAAGGCATTGCCTTCCATTTCCTTGTAGGATAGAGCGCCCATCAATGGACTCTCTTCTATTATCCACTCAAAAACACCCTTCAATATGGTATCTCTATCCAGATAGTTTTGTAATACTGGTGATAACATTTAGTTTACCTCCCTTGTGATTTTCGTAATTTGGCTAATGATCTTGTCACGCTCTCTCTCGGGGAAAGGTCTTTGAAGGATTCTCCCCCCGGAGCAGACTTGGAACTGGAGTCGATTTCTGTGGTTTCCTTTTCCTTGTCCTTTTCTTTGGCTTTCTCGCCTTTACCTGTAATGAGGTCTATCAGAGATTGTTTATTGTCACCGCTTTTAAGTTTAGCCAGATATTCCATAGCCTTTGGGCTATCCGAACCCTCTTCAAGTTCCTTGACGAAACTCTCCAGAAAGTCCGATACTTCCGGCAGGATAGCACTTATGGCTACCCGGAGTGCATTGGTATGCTTGGTTTCCTCTGCGAGTTTTGTGCGGTTGTCCTCATACAGTGTAATGGCTTTGTCTACTTCACCTTTAAGTGTGTTGTGTTGTCTCCTCGACTCCTGAAAAGACTTTACCTCGGCAGTATCTCCCCACTCTTCCAGTTCTTTTTTCTCTTGTGCCTTGAGAGCAGCCTCAGACTTGGCGGTTTCTGCTGTCTCCTGCATTTCCTTTATGGTCTTGTTCAGAGCAGTCAGTTTGTCATCATGGACCTTCATTGCCTTATCTTTCATGGATTGGGCTTTCGTTTCCGCTCTCTTATCGGCTTCAGTGTTGAAAGCTGCCTCGGTATACTTTAGCTCCTCCTCCTTCTTCTCTTCTCCACCACCTTTTTCATCTTTACCCACCTTTGAAGCCTCAGATTCATCAGCCTTTGAAGCAGCGTTTTCCTCTTCTTTTATTCTTTGCTCTTCTTGCTCCTCACCTGATTCCTGTTTCTCCTCAGTATTGGTAACCATATTATGCTTTCCTCCTAATTTTTTATTATTGCCTTACAGGGAATTGGGTTCCACCTTGAACTCCTGCTTCCCTGGTAGCGCCTCTTACTGGAAACCCTGTCCTAGTCTGGCCTGAATAGTTATCCCACCATGTCTCATTCTCTATGCCTTCTATTCTCTCCAGTTCAACCTGTCGAGCAGCAAGTGGCAAACTTTCAATCCACCTATTTCTATTTGCCAGCACATATTCCCTTATCCTTGATGGGAATTGTTTTAGATAAGCCTCTATTCGCCTTTCTATCGAATCCCAATCTCTAGGTAAATCGGCTTTTGCTATCAGGTCAGCGCGAAACTCAAGGTACTTATCAAGGGCCTTATCTTCAGGCTTCTGGTTTTCCCCCATCCACTTCTCTATCTGTTTAATGGCAAAGGGGTCTAGTGTTTCCCTTGCTCCCCATAAAACAGCCATACCACCTGAATAATAAGGTCTGGCAAACTTCCTTTCGTTATCATAATCCTTCTTACTAATTAGTCCGGCTGATAGTGATTGTGCTGCCTCTTCTAAAGCATTATTTCGTTCATCCGTAATCTGACTCCTTGTTTCAAAAAGCCACTTCTCGAACTCATCACCTTTCTCTGCACCCTCTAGTTTTGCCTTTTCCTCTAAATCCTTCAGGTCAGGATGATTACGATTTAATTCATCTATTTGCCCTCTGTTTAACTCCTCATATTTCACTGTGAAATCCACCTTGGAATACTTATCTCTGAGCCTTCCAACCTCATTCCACACAGGTTCAGGGTATCCCCTTCCACCAAAGAACTCGGCAATACCTCTTGTTGTTTTGCCTTTCAAATCTCCTCCCTCTAATAGAACGCTCTGTGTCCAGATTGGCAGCAGATTTCCAGCTAGTATCTCCTTACTGAAACTTAACAACCCATCTCTGGTCGGGTCACCAACATAACTTCTACCTGTGATAAGGTCTATTCCAGAACCTATAACTGGTGATAGGTTCCCACGGATAAAACGAAGAGCAGGATTATCCATACTCATCTGGAATAGAGCCTCGGGATTGTCTACGGACTGTGCAAAGAGTTTAACTACAGACCTGACCTTTGTACCCGGGCCTACTCTCTGTCCTGCTATATCCCACGTAAAGAAGTTGGGTGAGTTCGGATTGAAGTGGTCTACGATTTCATCCATATCCTCACCACTAGCAATTGATATAAGCACCGCTATGGCACTAATAGCAGCTATGCCCTTTGCCATAGATTTCCTTGCTAAATCTCCACGTATACCACCTCTGGCAAGGTCAAAGAGTAATCCTGCTATTGCTCGGTTATATCTTGGAGCCAGGATAGCAGCGGTTTCTATTTGCTGTTGGCCGGGAGAAACCCCTAGACGGGCAGAACTGGTTACTCCCCTGAACTCATTTATAAACTGATCAAGGTCAGCAATGTTTTCTGGTGTAGTAGCCAGATAATCATACGCTTCAGCCATCTCTATACCGGCTACATCTAATGCAATTTCAAATCCTCTCTGAAAAGGGGTAAGTAAAGTTGCGCCAACCTTACCTAGTGTTCTTGGCACTACTAAACCCAGACTTTTCAGATAAGACTCACCTTCTGGTAATAAGGCGCGATTCCCTGATAACCAACCACCACTTGCCATAGCTTCCGTAAACTCGGTAGCACCTGCTTTTGTTAATAGAAGGTTGGGATGCTTGTCTATAGTCTCTTTATGTTTGGTTAAATACGATGAATGGAACTCTTTAGAAAATAGAGCTTTTACAAAACCACCAAAGGCTTTACCATGTATCAAGGGATTTTCACCCATCAGGAAGAGGAGCTGAATGGTCATTGGGCTAATATCACCGGCCAGCATAAAATATCTGGCAACTGCATTTACTTTATTTACTTCTTCTAGTGCCTTGCTAAATCCAGGTTCAAACGATTCCTTTAATACCTTCGCTGTTTCTTTAGCTTCAGGTCCAGTGAGTATCTTGCCAGCAAATGCAGGGGCAGGGATTACCGCCTCTTCAAAACCTACACGCAATGCCTTCTCTCTGGATCTGGCTCTTGCATTAACGGCTCTCTGGGCATTCCCTTTGTTAGTTTCGACTAATCCCTTTGCCACTCTGGTCAGGTTTTGTACCTCACTTGCAGTAGGCTTGCCAGCCTGTATCAAAGGTATCAAGTTCTTTAGTTCCTGTGCTTGGTCTGGATAGGAACGAGCTATAGCGTTAATAGTAGCATCAGGTACTCTCTCACCCCTGACTGCTCTGTTTAAGGCTGCTACAAGCTGCTGGCTATGTCTTGACTTTAATTGTGCTTGTTCAGCAGCTAGAACTAACTCCTCTGGCGCACCAGTGGTTCTCCAAGGAACTTGTGTCAGCAACCAATCAGCCATCTGCTTATCAGCTACTCTGTTATATGCACCCTGAACATTCAGATATAGAGCTTCATCCTCTGGGAGATACCTGTAACCTGCCTCAGTAGCTTCCTTGGCAGTAGTAAAAACCCTCTGTTTTTCAGCAGCCAGTTTAGCACCCGGCCTTCTGGCACCAGTACCAACATAAGCAGTATCTATAACCTGACCCTCTGTTACTCTGGCATATACTCGCCTGCCTGCGTAAACACCGCCCTCTTCAAAAGCTAACTCGTTTATCTCTATATCATTCCGTTTAAGGAAATCCAACTTGGCTTTCTCTATATCGTTTGCTCTCTGAATCCATTGTTTCTGTTCGTCTGTTAATTTACTGGCATATTTCTTCGGGAAAGACCTTATATCGTTAGGATGCAAACCTTTCAACACCCCTTCGGCAATTGTTCCATCATCAGCTACCTTGCCAAACACCTTCTCCTGATTACCTAGTTCGCCAAGATGAGCGAAAACCCCTTGTGATTTCTGCTTACCCTCATCTCTTAAAACTGCTCGGATAATTATAGCCCTCTCGGGAGGTGTATTTGCAACAGCACTTGGATTGAGGATACTGAAAAGACTTTTAAGTTGTGGCAGTTGATTTACCCACTTCCTGACATTATCATTTCGGAAGGATATATTGTTGACCACCTCTGCACTCTGCAAGTCTGCCATCGAGCCTGTCCACTCCGGAGAAGTCCTGCCTAACTCTTCAGGTGCTTTAGGTGGAGGTGGTAATTCAGGTGGTATAGACAAACCAGTTGGTGAAGGTTGAACCTCAACTGCTGGGGGTTTGACTATTGCTTCTCGTATAGTCGGGATAACTTGTTTCATATCAGTTACGGTTTCAGATGCTATAAGTTTTCCCTCTTGTGTACGAATATCAGCAAACACTTGAGATGGATTATTCATAGTAACTAAATCTTGTATAGCTTTAATTTGCGAATCAGTGGGTATGCCAAATATCTCCAAATTCAAGTTTCCAGATGCTTCAAACCTAGCTCGTAGAAAACCTGACCTTTGTTGGAACTGTATTGTTATGGCTTCTTTACCTAGTAGGGTATCTGAAAGTCGTTGTGCGGTTAGGTCATGCCCCTCCAGTTCTTCCCTCAGTCCTATAAAGCGCCCTTCAGGGGAAATCCATCTAAGGGCATCTTTTGCCGTTACTTCCAACACCTCGACATTTGCCCTGCTTAATAAGTCAACTTCGCCCACAGCTTCTACTGCTGGTTTCTCTGCTGCCTGCACTTCTGCAAGTTTAAGCTGGTCTTCCATTGAAATCTGAGTAACCTGACCCTTGCCAACTGGTCTGACCGCTTTGGAAGGAACACCAAACGCACCGGCTTGTATGCCAGCTTCAGGCTCACCAGCCTCGGCTATGGGGATTGGCTCGGTTGTTGGTTTCAAGTCAGGATAATCGGCTAGAACCTCTGCTGGTACTGGCTTGCCTTCTTGTAATGCCTTCTCTACACCAAACTTGTGCATCGCCGGTGAGGTATAAGGAGGTTTCACGTATTCTGCCTTTGTCATCTGCCAAGGTTGTCTCGGCACTAACTCAGCCCTAGCACCAGCCAGAGCCGGGGGCTCTCCTGTCAATTCTCTGATAATATCAGATACCTTTCGGGTCTGACCGGCTACTGCCGGATGCTCCTCAACAAGCAATCTCTCAATCTCTTTTACAGTATCCCTTGCTGCCTGTCTCGATGCCTTTTCAGCACCCATCCTTTCAGCTTTCCTCTTCAGGACATTGGCAAGAGCCCTATCATATATCTGTGGGAATCGTTTGAGTATAGCCTGAATAAACCTTGGAGCCTGCTCACCGCGTAATCCTTGTCGAACTATCCAATGAGTAAACTCCTCATTCATTGCCTTCTCAAAAGCTGTCTGGAATCCCTTACTCAATCCTCTGGCAGTCCATGTAGCCGGAATGGTAAATGCTTTAGCGATTAAGAACTCTGCACCAGCAACCGGGGCTAACAATCCTCTCGCTGCCCCAATCCCAACCCTACCCGGCAGACCTAATCCCTTGCCTGTCTCAGCCAGTGCAGCCCTTAGTCCTGTAGCAGATACACCATGGACTACAGCAGCAGCTTCTCCGGGCAAGAACGGTATACTTTCCCATGCAATCCTCTTCCAGGTCGGCAACTGCTCATATAACTTACGCATATTGCCACCAGATTTGTAATTAAGGCGCTCAGTTTTTCGCTGTTCCTCAACAACGGCCCGATATTCCTCTGGCACTTCCTCTATTGGTATTGGCTTTTCAAAGCCTGATGGTCCACGGTTATATTCGGCATCCATAGCCAATGACATAAAGCGCGAACCAAGTTGAGTCCAAAATTCAGAGACTTTTTCAAGACCTTCAAGCCATCCAGCAGCCTTAAACTCGCCGGTATCGGGATTGACCTGACCTATCGGCACAGGCGTACCCTTTTTATACAATGAGAAATCAGCACTTAATGATAAGTCATTACCCAAGTCCTGCCTATCAGCCAGCCCTTTTTCTCCAATAGCCCTACTAACATCAGCCCCAACCATAGGGGTGGTAGTAGGAGTTGATATAAAGTCCTGAAAACTAGAGAAAGGCTGCGACAATCCATCAGGCAAGAAACTCGTTGTCTCTCGACCACCTCTTGCCTTTCTAACAGGAAATTGTGGGATAGTATCAAGAGCCTGCTTCGCCTGAAACTGATTTATAGTCTCTTCATCATCGGCTAATTCTTCTCTGAAATCTTTTATAAATTGAGTATCTGGCACATCAAACTCCTAAAAAGTAAGCCATCTAGTCGAAAGTCAGCCATCTAGTCGGGGGAGCCAACCTCTGAGGTCGGAATCCCCTTGTCATTGGAGGTAGGTTTAGATAATAGTCTCTCCAATCAAAACCACCCAGGAAATCGGTAAATTCTTGCTGTGGATTCTCACCTAATTGCCCCAAGAACTCATTCCGTATCCGGGGGAAATTGGCACCAAAGAACTGCCTCTGGTTTGGTGACTGCAAAGACGGTAACTGCGAGAAAAAAGCAGCTTGTGGATTATCCCTGAAAAATGGGTCTGCTAACTGGTTTAAGTTTATTGCCATGGTACTAACCTCCCAAGTATTGTTCTACGAAATCTATAAAAAGAGAATCGGGGCTCATCGTTCCCCAAGTATTATATAACTCGTTGAACATGCCAGCCATCCAATCTTCCAGCTCTCTGGCAATCCCCAAATCCTTGATATACTGATAATAGTCTACCCTGACCTGTCCTTGTGGCTGTGTTCCAAAGACTCCTGGCTGTCCGGCTATGCCGGGTGGAACACCTTGTCCTACGGCAGTCTGAGGGGCTCTGGCAGCACCAGCACCACTGACTACGCCTTGACCAGTGCCAGTACCTATGCCCACAGGTATCCCTTGCAGAGGTTGATTGCCACCTTGTGCGAACCATTGAATTGTCTCAGGGCCAAGATTAACTCTACTCTCACTAAAATAAGGCATATTTTCGATAGGTATACCAGCCTTTCTACCCCTATCTATAAATTCCAATACTTGAGCCATAACTTGAGGAGTCATTGCCGGATCACCTTCTGCTAACCATTCATTAAGATAGTCTCTTAATCTGAGTTCGTATGCTTGATAAGGGTTTCTCTGCTCCAATTCCTGAAGTGCTGTCAAAACATTTTCCGTAGTGACTGGCCCTGTCGGTGCTTGTTGTAGTGCCTGTTGTAATTCAGGGCCATAAGCACCTATCTGTTGACCTAATTCACCAATAGTCTGACCCCTATTCTGATAACCCCATAATGGAGGTGCTTGTATGCCCTCTTGAAATGCAGTCACATCTTGATAGCCCGGTGGTACTGCCCCTGAAATCTGGAACATGAGCTGACCTATCTGGTCTGGACTTGCACCTTGCGCCCTCGCCCTGTCTGCCATCTGTTGAGCCTGCTGCACCAACTGAGGATTACCTGCTATATTAGGTGGCATATCAAAAGAGTAAGGATTCCAGACACCAGCTCCCGCAGCAGCCGGACCCAATCCTAACCCCAGTTGCCTGTCCTGAATAAATTGCTCTCTCATCTGCTCCGGGACACCAGCAAAGTCAGCCTGTCTACCAGCTAAACCCACATCCTGAATAGGTTGTAATGAATCCGGGCCACCTGGTACACGGACACCTCTGTATGTATATCCTGTATCTGGGTCCCAACCCCATCCCTCAAGACCTGTTTCCTCTAAAGTAAGCCGTCTTGGAGTAAGTTCAGGAAACAATAACCTATTTTCTTCAGTCTGAGTATTGGGGAATTTTAGTCTCTGTAATTCTGGTGACAGAAAAGCAAGATTGCTTTCAGGTATTGTTCCGGAAAAACCACCACCAGTAAACCCGAACCCACCACTAGCAGCAGCACTAGGCCCATCACCTCTGGCAAACGCTGATTGTCCTCCTCTTAATCCTCCGCGAGTAGCCATTAAGTACCTCTCTCAAGACCAATTTTGCTTAATCGCTGATTCTCTTTCATCCTTCGGCTTACCTCTTCAGGTACTCCACCTCTGACAAGAGACTTGGGTATTGTGCCCTTCCCGACTCCCGGTTGAGAGGCTACGCCCCTCTCTCGGCCTCCACCACCACCTCCTTGTGCTTGAGTCTGCCGAGAAGCAATTTCATCAAGAAATATCTGAGCCAGACCATATTGTTTATCATGTATGAACGCAGCAGCAGCCTGTCTCAATATAACCGGCTCCATATTTGACGCTTTATCTCTAGCTATCTTCTGATTTTCAAGGTCAGTATCTTGTATATGTAGGTATCTATCCTGTGCCGTTTCTCTCGCTATCAAGCCAGCCTCAACAAGTTGCGTAGCTATACCAGCCTCTTGCAATGCTTCTTGTGGCATACTCGGTTTCAGCCTGGCAACAAGTCTGCGGTCATCATATAATTTATCTTTATTGACTTTAAGAGTGAAATGGTGACCGGCAGCATCAAGACCCTGCAACTCTAAATCTGCAAATTTATCATTGCTTTTATATTGCCTGACCATCTCATTAACTAGCCATGTATATGCTCTCTCCATTGCCTTTAATCTCGGGCTGAGTACGGTCATGCCAGCATGAAGGAGAAGAGCCATACCAGCAGCAGGCATTTGCTGATTGACTTCGCCATGCATTATGGGATTTACACCACCCATACTTAGTTCACTATTCACCCAGGACACGGCAGCAGCAGCATCCTGTGGCATTGTAGGTTTGAAAAATTCCTCTACCTTCTCACCCTTATCTACGCTGAGAAAGATTGTCTTACCCTTGATATAAGGATTGCTCTCAAACTCTGGTGGTGTAGGACCTTTATAATATACTACGGTAGGAACCCTGGTGCCGGTAGCAACCACTGTGAAGTAGTAAGAAAGCAGTTCGCTCTGTTTCGGATATAGATGCCGGTTATTTACATATACAGAATCGCCCATGTACTTTATCGTTTCATCATTGTCATCCATCTGCACAAAGGGCATCGAGCCAACCGGAAGAATGAGGACAGGCACTTTATCCTGCTTATGTTCGACTTCATGCTTTACTTCGTCACCAATAACCACCCTTTCATACTTGGTTCCCCAGTGGTCATATATCTTAACTCTGCCTTTACTATCTGTTGTACCCTTGCAATTATACTCTGCATCACACTGTTCCTCTGAGGCATAGCGCATATTGCAAGTCCAACCCAAACCACGCTTACCCAATCCCCAGTAGACATTTCTCATATCCCATACTGCAAGGTCGGGTATTATGTCATCTTTATCTTGCCTCATAAAGAAGCGCCATGCTATCCATCCCCGGATAGTTGTGTACCATGCTGTTTGCTCCTGAATAGGTGGATTATGAGGGTCAAGCATATTCCACTGATCGGCTTTATTGACTGCACCATAGGCAAAGCGTTCCGTATCTGATACTTTATTTCTCTCGGGTTTTGTTTGCTTTTCCAGTGGAATAGTAAAAGTCAGGTCTGCGGAAGCAAGCATCTCGGTTATCTTATTACCTAAGACTGACGGCCCATTCGTGGTATAAGACTCGTACTCACCCTGCTTCTTATCAATTTCAAATGACGGGTCCATAGTGTAAAGCTCGAAGTCGTCATCAAACCTATCCCGTAAACATTTAGTATGAGACTCGCAAGTAGTAACCTGTGCGATAATATCTTCTGCCTGGGTTTTAGCCGTGTCTTTCTTTATATCAGCCATAAACTGCTCCTATTCAAGAATAAAAGTGTCGGTTGCTATGGTTATCCGGCTTCCATCGGTGGCTGTATAAACAACCTCATAATCTCCAGCCTCATTACTCGCGCTGGCAAAGTCATAATGATAAAGCCCTGTGCCATCGTTTCCCATTGCGGTGGAAGCCACTATGGCAGCACCATAATTAGGTCGTAACCTGTTTATCACTATATTCATGGTGGTGGCAGCATCCTGCAATGCTCCATCGGCATCTTTTACGGTAATAGAACAAATAACAGTCTCACCAATCTGAAATACATCTCCAACTGCCATATTAACCCCCCTTGAGAGTGGACTTCATTGTTAAGTCTGTAGATAATGTCGATTTAATCTTCAGGTCTGTCGAAAATATTTTACTGAATATACTCAGTATTCTTTGAAGTGTGAAATTGCCTAGAACCTTTACTCCAATGGCTACAGCAGCAGTTCTCAGTGGTCCATAGGATATAGTTGCCGTAGTCACTACACCGATAATAACACTCGCTGCTCTTATTGATGCGAGTGCCTTGGAAGCCGTAGTTTTAACTCCTATTTTTACTAATGCTGTACGAGTCTTTGTAACTGCTCTAACGGCAGAGGCTACTACTCCAATGGATACTGATGCTTGTCTTAAATGCCCATGAAGAGGTCTAATCGCTGAAACCAATACCCCAACTATAACAGAGGCTGCTTCACTTGTATTCCTACCCGCCGATGCCGAAACTAAGTTGGCTATTATAACTGACGCTGTACGTGCCACAGCGATTGTTCTCGATGCCGAGACATTAACCCCGATAACAACAGAAGCCGACCTGTCATAGTTTACTACTGATGTCTCCCCTGTGCCATAGAGACTAAAAATAAAATCAGCCACAAAGGAAAAGGTCACCGAGGAGGCAGGTATTCTATCTTGGTCAGAGTTCCAGGCTCCAGCACCCCCACTGAATAACGCTTCTAAACGCCCATCGGTTCCGTATGCCCCAATGTAATCTCCAGTCGTAACATCCATATCCAAACCAGAGAAAGTTTGCTTACTACCCTTAGTAACTGCCCCTATTGCCTCACTATCTCTAGTGGAAAGGACATTTGAGCCTTCGTCTATGAATGTAGCAACTTCAACATTGGCACCATCATTACTGGTAGAGTCAAGCCACATCTCGACTGTATCTATTGTCCCAGTATCATTGGCAGGATTAGTTTTATTTATGTATGTAAATGTAAGATTGAAACTGTCATTCCTATCTATTGCAACAGCACCAATATCAATAGCTGTAGCAGGGAATATCTCTCCCCTCTCGTTTGTCCTTGTCCGAGAAAGGATATTTCTGATACCAACTAGTCGTGCCTCAACTAGGGCTTTTCTTTGGGTATCCTTACCATAATGCTTGGGTCGCTTTCTGGTCTTTACATCCCAACCGTGTCTCATCCCTCCCTTGACTTCACTGTAATCCTGGCACCAAGCTTCGTAGAAGTTAGGTAAGTGGAGTGCCATCTGAGCCTTTATTTCATCATCGGTAATGTCGGGCTCGCCATAGATGAAGTGGTTATGGAATGGATTGAGCTGCCAGACTTTAGGAACTAAATCAGCAAGTTTGGGGTCAGCTAGTTCCTTGTCTGTTAGTGGGCGTTCAGGCACTTGGACATAGTATCTCTCATAAGCATAGTCGCCTGGCTCCAGATACATCGCAAGGCGTATCTGAACCAGTCCGTGCCGTTCTACACACCCACTAGGTTCTACTTTGACATACATATCATTTCCTTACACCGAATACCATTTTCTCAGTCTAAATAACCCCTTAAAACTATTTCCATTGTCTGCGGTTCGATGTAGTAAATCTCATTACCTATAACTGCTAGATTCATGGCATGGGGTTTGTCTAACTGTGTCTCGAATAATGGATTGTACTCATCGGGATAAATGACTTCAAAGGATATTATGTAACCTTGTGAGAGTGCTAACTCCTGCATGATAAGGGCGTAGTCGTCGCAGTCTCCCCATGAAACAATTATCACACCTGATAACCAGCTCTCCAGTTCATTTAAGCTCTCGAAGTGGCGGACTGGCTGAATCACAACAGTCTCTACCTTAGTCTCTACTATCCTTTCTATCTCAATGGCCTTGTATTCCACAACGGCCTCAACAACAACCTGTGGCTTAGCCGTAGCCTGCATCAGATAAGCACCCGCAGAGAAAACCAGAACCAACACTGCTATTAGCAAGAGTATCTTGGCCGCTTGCCTCATATCTCAACTTCCCAGCTTAAACTGCATCTTGGCTTCACAGGTCAGCGTGTCGCCGTTCTCCATTGCTAAAGCAGCAGCGAAACAAACTTCCATGAGAACTACGTCATCGTCATTGTTTTCAATTGCAAACCCCGTTACTGACTGCGACCCTGAGGCAGTGAATACATGATCTAATTCTACCGTATCATCGGTTACTGTGGTTTGAGAACTAACAACTGTATCTGCGTCAACAAGTGTAAACCCGTTGGCTACTAACTTGGTGGCACCACCTGGATTAGCAAAGGTCGAAGCCTCTGCTGCCGTACAAGCTCCTGTCAATCCAACAATACTCTGAACTCCTGTTGCAGCTTCTTCCGCTACGAGTCGGCCAAGCTCCCCGTAACCTAAATTCGTGGGCTTTGATGTCTGTGCCATAACACATATCCTCCTATGCTTATTTGACTTGTTTATGAGTTTGTGGTGGTTACTTAACCTCCCTATATGCCACGTCCCCCACGGTCACGTTCTGGCAAATTTTAAGTCCACCAGCGTCCTGAAGTTCCTTGAGGAGTGTGATAATCTCTTCAGGTTTCTTACCCTTAATCTTGGCTTCTAATGCCTTGTCTAATACCTTTTTCATACTTCCCTCCTGAACAAAAATGGGTCCACATCATACCGCCTGCATATTGGACATTTCAGTTTCCAGTTTGCATGGATAGCCTGCCATATATTCTGAGGCAAAGGTTCACCAGTTCTATATCTTTCAAGAATATCTTTGCCTCTATTCGCCTCGGCATAAACTAACCTTCTATCTTCATAACTACAAATCAAAGCGTAAAACAACGAGTCCTTAAAGTATCGCCATAAGCAGGCAGGAGTAAGACAAGTCGGTGGGGCCGGAGGTTCAATATTTGCTTGCCTTGAAATTAAATTGCCCTCTTTATCCCGGTGTTCAGCACCCCACTCAATCAATAATCCGCTACCTGTTCTTGCTTTTCTTACTGCTCCGGTCATTTCTTTTTTCTCCTACTCCAGAATTTCTCACGGCCCTTGATAATTCTCCAGGCTATATACCACCTGTCCTTAAACGAATATGTGTCAGTCTCAAGCCAATACCTCAACCAAAGGTCCTGAACTTTCTTTCGTGCTTCCCTGCGTAACTTCTTTGCTGTCTTTGCGTTCATCTAACCTCCGATAATCCAAGACTACTTCTTAAACTAGGTAAGCGAGAATAGCTCTGCTTCTTACTCCAATCCACAACCCTGACCACATTATCCTGGCCACTTATACCGCCAGGTGGAGCAAAATCGCTGATTATATATCTCTCAGCATCCATCAAATGAAAACTTGACTTGTTATCTATCTGGCCCGGCACCGGATTATAACTGTCATCGAGAGCCCAACTATAGGAACTCTTTTCATCCAGGTACATCTCCAGATCGTCAAATACAAAGAGCTTGTTTAGCTTATGCCAAGCATAGACATTATCTATCCCGACCTCTACCTGCGGTTCTGAGGGTTCGGCCACATGCCACCCTGCTGCTGTAAAGGCATCTCTCCAGCCCTGTTCCTGGTGAGCGCCACCGCATCTTTTTACAATATCCTCACCAGCACTCAAGTCCTTGAACTCTCTCGCATGGCCACCGGCAGACATACCACCGGCATGATATTCCCTGTAAGCGTATAGATAGCCGGTGCCGGGGTCTTGTGCAAACCATATAGCAGCCGTATTGACACCGCCGAAGTCGATACCCATATATCTCATCCACTCTTTCGGTAACTCTCTTC